>ORJL011089954.1_pt1 | contig 66535 bp, 67 predicted proteins | sample 1779941 | NCBI WGS metagenome assembly ORJL01 (sample SAMEA104232317, study PRJEB22302) | groundwater metagenome | biome: forest; feature: aquifer; material: groundwater | place: USA | collected 2011-08-07 | depth 5.8 m | reverse complement strand
GGGTTACTAGCACCGTCGGGCCTGAGCAGGAATATTTCCTTATTGATAAGAAGATGTTCGACCAGCGCCAAGACTTGATACTTACCGGACGTACACTTTTCGGTGCCAAGCCCTCCAAGGGACAGGAACTGGAAGATCACTACTTCGGCTCCATTAAGGACCGTATAATCGCTTTTATGGCTGACCTTGATGTTGAACTCTGGAAACTGGGTATTTCCGCCAAGACTAAGCATAATGAGGTGGCACCGGCACAGTACGAGTTGGCGCCCGTTTTCTCCACTACCAACATAGCCACCGACCATAACCAGCTGACAATGGAGATCATGAGAAAAGTTGCCCTGCGTCATGGGCTTGTTTGTCTACTCCATGAAAAACCGTTCGCCGGTATCAACGGCTCCGGAAAGCACAACAACTGGTCAATGTCCACCACTGACGGGCAGAATCTGCTCGAGCCCGGTTCAACTCCGCACGAGAACGTGCAATTTCTACTCATCCTGAGCGCGATTATCAAGGCCATTGACGAATATGCCGGCTTGCTGCGGGTTTCTGCTGCAAGTACCGGTAACGATCACCGCCTCGGTGCTAATGAAGCGCCTCCAGCAATTATATCAGTCTTCCTGGGGGAGCAGCTGACAGAGATCCTAAAACAGATTGAGGCAGGTGGTAAATCTAGGAGTAAGTTAGGCAGTATCGTGAACCTGGGCACCAATTCATTGCCCACACTTCCTAAGGATGCTACCGACCGCAATCGTACCTCACCGTTTGCTTTCACCGGTAATAAGTTCGAGTTCCGTATGGTTGGTTCAATGCAGTCCATCGCCCAGGTTAATTACGTTTTGAATACTATTGTTGCTGAGAGCTTTTGTCAGTTTGCAGACAGACTTGAAAAAGCAAGCAGTGTTGAAAGGGAAATTAGTGCGATCATCCTTGAAACTATCAAGACGCACAAGCGGATCATATTTAACGGAAACAATTATGCCGAGGAGTGGGTTGCCGAAGCCGAGAAGCGCGGCTTGCCGAACATCCGTAATACCGTAGACGCAATAGGTGTTATCCGCGACAAGAAAAACATCGCAGTAATGGGTAAGCACGGAGTCCTCTCTAAGGTAGAGATGGAATCCCGCAGTGAGATCCAGTATGAAATCTACATCAAGACGATCAATATCGAAGGTCTGACAATGGTTGAGATGTCAAAACGACAGATATTGCCAGCTGTTATTGCCTACAAGGCTGCTCTTGCAGATTCAATCGGCAGTATTCTTGGCATCGGTGGTGACGCAGACACAGAGAAAGTCCTGTTCGCAAGTATCAGCAAATTTCTGGCATCGTTCAATGCTAAACTGGTGAAACTCGAGAAAGTGATTGATAAAGCAGCTAACATGCATGGGAACACAAAAGCGCAGGCGGTTGCCTACCGTGACCTTGTGTTTAGCGCGATGGGTGAACTGCGTAAGGACGCCGACATGCTGGAGACGATGATTGACGCCGATTACTGGCCGATGCCGACTTACTCAAAACTGCTATTCAATGTTTAAAGTCGATGGTATCTGTGAATATTCATCGTTGGACAAACGTACAGGTGTCCATGTAAAAGCGTCATGTAAAGATAATAAATAAGTAAAATGCTGGGTAACATTAGCTTGTTTTGTGACACCACTCGCGAGGTAAAGAGCCTGGTGGAGGGATCGAGAAAGGACTTTGAAAAGTCCTTTCAGGAACTCAACCGCTGGTGACGCCGTGCATGCTGCCGCTAGTACCGAGAACGCAGTTACCCGGTAACAGCGTGTTCATCAGACACCAGTGTAGCGCACAATCAGAAGTGCAATCAGGGATAAGACGGCAATCGGAGGCAGCGCTGGCATAGGTTTTCCTTTCAAAAAAGCTGCCTGAATCCAGTAGGCACAGATGAGACCGAGTAATGAAAATAATGAAACAAGGAGAGCACTGCCTAAACCATAACCAAAGTATACTGACGAAACGAGCAGAAGGGGGAAACCGATATCACCCCCACCCAATATGGAATACTCCCTCTCGCTGGGATCCTCTTCGACTAACCTGGTAAGGGCAGATTCTTTGAGGCTGGAGCTCCATTCACCGGCATTTCGGGGGATGATAAAAGCCGGCAAGGTGCTAGATTCAGAGAGCTTCTTTACCATCCATAGCATGTAACCGAAACGAACTGCCAGGAAGTCATAAACAGCAAGGGTTAATATTAAAATCATTGATGTCCAGGGAGTAATCAGACGTCCGAATACAGCTCCCATGCTGACCATAGTGAGAATCATGACTAAATCATGTAACCAAACTCTCGGAACAACAATCCAGGTAACCCCTACGGCTGCGGAGATAATGATTGCGGCGGTAGCAGGCAACCAGAAGATAAGTATGATAAATATTCCCCAGGAAAATGAAAGGGCGAATAGAATTCGTAATACCAATCGCAAAGCTGAAACAGGAACAAAGAAGAGAACCATCCCCAGCACAATTACTACGACTGCAAAATATATCAGTATTGGCCCGAGTGCACCTACGGCAGGGGCTTGAGTTTCCCCTGGAGGTGTCGGTTGGACTGGTTGTGGCAATATTAAGACAGACTCCGGTGATGATGGAGGAATATAGATGTGGTTTACCTGAAGAAATTCATTTTCTCGGGTGATAGTTAAGAAAGTAAGCGTCTGGGCGACAATAAAAATAAGAATGCTCCAGTACACCGTGCTCAACCTTGTTCTTCTCTGCGTTGTCATCTTCACTCCTAGTGTAAACCTTAAATAGTATAGTGACAACAAAGATACCTGCGCATGGTTCGTGGGATGTCACCAAAGCTTGGAACGTTACTTCTCCTAAAACAGACTATATACTTGAGTCAACTTAGGCCACCATGACCCCTCGTTATCCACCAACTTAGCGTATGCTCTTACCGCGTCTTCCCGGGATTGCGTTTACGTAATATTAAAGGATGATGCCTGGATTCAGGAACGATTATCTGCGATGGGGAAGCAGAATTACGATATAGATAAGCTCATTAAACTGGAGCAGTAGAAGGTACTTCAGTCTCAAAACAAGATGGCTAAGGTAAGGGAGGGTTGAAGGTGGTTTATACAGCTTGAATGAAGCCAAGTCAAAAGTCAATGGTTACCAAGACGTAATCAATATCTTTTTTGACGCTACCTCTATTGGGATGTTAAACTACATATTTATTAGATATCAGAAGGAGGTATAGAGGACGAGATGGAAAGGAAGATAGTTTATTTTGAAAAAGTTGGTCGGGAGAATACGGAGGTAACACTCAGTATTGCCAAAGCCAGGGCTGATGAGTTGGGCATCAAGACCATTCTGGTGGCCTCCACCCGTGGAGATACCGCCGCCAGAGCAGCAGAAGTTTTTAAGGGGTTCAAGGTGATTGCCGTGAGTCATTCTACAGGTTTCAGAGAGCCTGATGGTCAGGAATTTACCGAGGAAAACAAGCAAAAGGTAGAGAGTAAGGGTGGTATCGTCCTTACCGCGACCCATGCCTTTTCCGGTCTGGATGCAGCCATGCGCAAGAAGTTCAAAATGTACCTCCTGGGAGATATCATCGCCAATACATTGCGTATCTTCGGGCAGGGCATGAAAGTTGTTGGTGAAATCACGGTTATGGCGGCGGATGCCGGTCTGGTGAGCACTGATGAGGATGTTATCGTCATCACCGGTACCGGGCGGGGAGCCGATATGGCCGTTGTGCTCACGCCGGTTAATTCGTCGGACTTTTTCGACCTCAGGATTAAGGAGATTCTCTGTAAACCCTACCTTCCACCGGTTGCCCCGGCCCCTGCAGCTGCCCCGGCTGCGGCTGCTTCGGCCCACGCGCACCACGGGAGCTAGTTGAGCCGTGAGGTAAATATCAGAAGGAGGAATAAAGGACGAGATGGAAAGGAAAATAGTTTATTTTGAAAAAAATGCTAAGGAGAATACGGAGGTAACGCTAAGTATTGCTAAAGCCAGGGCTGAGGAGCTGGGTATCAAGACTATCCTGCTGGCGTCGACCTGGGGTAAGACGGCCGTCCGGGCTGTAGAGGTCTTCGACGGGATGAAGGTGATTGCGGTGACTCACCAGACTGGCTTCAGAACAACTAATGTTCAGGAATTTCCTGAAGAACTCAGGAAGAAAGTAGAAAGCAAGGGCGGGCGTGTGCTGACAATGACGGACGCCTTTGCCGGGGGGGTCAGCCGGGCCATGCGCAAGAAGTTCAACATGACTCTACTTCCGGAAATTATCGCCAGCACGCTGCGCATTTTCGGGCAGGGTATGAAGGTTGTTGGTGAAATCACGGTTATGGCGGCGGATGCCGGTGCGGTGCGCACTGATGAAGATATCATCGTTATCGCTGGTACTGGCCGGGGGGCTGATACCGCTGTAGTGCTCACGCCCGTTAATTCGTCGGACTTTTTCGACCTCAGGATTAAGGAGATCCTCTGTAAGCCATACCAATCTGCTGTTGCCCCGGCTGCTGCGGCTGCTACGGCGTCGACATCTGCTCCGGCAAACCCGCCCCATTAGAAGCTTTAGGCTCGTTATTGGGTTAAAGGAGAGGGGATAAAGGGGTGAGGTTGATAATTTTCACTTATTGACCATCGCCCTTATACTAGTTCTTAACAGGGATAGAGAGGTAGACCGTAGTGAGCTATCAGGAGCACCGGGCAAAGTCGCCCCAGAGCGTGAACTGTGCCGTTATCATAATTTCGGATAGCCGCACAGAGCAGGATGATGAGTCGGGCCGGCTGATTAAGCAAAGGCTCAGCCAGAACGGGCACGGCCTGGTGGCGTATTCCCTGTTGAAGAATGATGCGGCTGCAATTAAGCAGAAGATAGCCGAACTGCTGGGGCAGGTAGAGCTTCAGGTCATCATAACCAGCGGTGGCACCGGGCTCAGCCACCGGGATGTTACCGTGGAGACGATATCCCCGCTTCTTGAGAAGAAACTGGATGGCTTTGGAGAGCTTTTTCGCTCCTTATCTTACCAGGAGATTGGCACGGCCAGTATGCTGAGCCGGGCTATCGGTGGGGTGGTGAGGGGTAAGGTTATTCTGTGCCTCCCCGGCTCTCTGGGAGCGGTAACTCTGTCCATGGACAAGATGATTTTGCCTGAAATCGGGCATATGGTGAGAGAGGCGAGCCGGTAAGAGCTTTAATGAATAATGATTTCGGTTTTTCAATCGACCATGCGCTAATGTACTCAATAGACGATTATTCGACACCTGATAATTGGCATGAGCTAGGTTTTGAACTACAATATACCTTCTCTGCGTTCCTAAATAATATTGTCAGTAATACTGAACGAGAAAAATTTCTCCAAACGTTGTTAGATACTTTTTCACGAATTTTTTCTTTAAGTGGGAACCGCTTAGGCTACCATAGGTGGGTAGACTCTCCCCGCGTTAGATTACTATACAAGGTGTTTGGTATATCACCAGACGAAGAGGCAAACAAGCAACCATTTAAATTTGTTATTTTTATATATCATGATAAAGGAGCTTTTGATTTACGAATTCTTAAGAAATTAGAAGATGAAATCAATCGGATTGCAATTATCAACCGCACTAGGGTAGAGCTTACTAACTTAGTGATAATACCCAGGTCTAAGGAGACTATTTCTTCAAAAATAAAGAAGATTGGCAATAATAAGAATTAATTTAAGGCTTTCTTTAATCAATCATTTAATCGTTAGATTCCTCTATCCGCTGGTCTGTTGTTACACTGCTCCCGACCCGTTTTACGCACAAATATCCGTTTTTAGGGCAAACGTCTGTTTTACCTGACAAGCAGGCTCAGGAACTTGAAAAAAAATTCTATGGGCAATCAACTATACTCACTAACCCACACCCCCGCCCAAGCCCACTTCCGTTTCACTAGAATTGACCAGGAAATATTTAAGGAGTATAACAGGGATATCAATAGTTCGTAGGAGAGATTCCGATGAAGAAAATAATAGGCTGGATTGTTTTTGTATTTGGTGTTATCGGTATTTCAAGGATGGTTGGAGTATCGTTTGCTGATGGAACATTTGGTGTTAAAGATGTTGTGGAGATGATTCCATGGATACTTCTCATTACACTAGGGTGTGTCTTAGCCAATATTGTGCAGTATTACAAGAGTAATAAAATACTCTTTCTGAGTATTGCTTTTATCATAATGGTGCCTGGGTGGATTTTAGGATATGCAACCTTTGCAGCCTCACGGGATGCGTATATTCGACCGACAGCGGTTAATACAATTGTTGTCGACGTGCCAACCTTGTCCGCTCAAGAGGTTATAAGCATAGCCAAAGAACATAGCGTAAGATACCCAAGTAATGCAAGGGAGAAATACCTTGGAACATATGTAGATAGAACAGGTGGCACACAAGGTTGGCATACGGACTACATGGGTAACGGGAAATGGATTGTAGAATTTTGGTGGGGTGGTAGTACTGCGGACATGACTGTTTACCGTTGGACTGTAGTTGAAACGAACTTGAATGCGTTATTTTTGGGAACGTACAACGAAAGTTTGATTCTGTTTAAGCAACAATATGGATATTATCCGAAATAGGAAGGGCTTTTATCAAGACAATGGAGCCTTATAAAACTTCAAGCTATCATCTTGCCTGTTTTTTTCTCTTGTAAACCCCGCTCTTACCCCCACTCTTGCTTTCCAGGCGTATGTCAGTGATGGTCATACTCCGGTCTACCGACTTGCCCATATCATAAATGGTTAGAGCAGCCACCGAGGCAGCCACCATCGCTTCCATCTCGGCCCCTGTTTTGCCCAGGCACTTTACCGTGGCAGTGATGCCTATCGAATCAATCCCGGAGAGGTCGAAGTCGATAGCGATTTCATTGGTCAGGATGGGGTGGCAGAGGGGTATTAAATCAGGGGTTTTCTTGGCGGCCATAATGCCGGCCACCCGGGCTACAGCCAGGGCATCACCTTTTTTGAGGCTGGCAGCTTTTATCTGCTCCAGAGTCTCCGGTTTCATAAATACCCTGCCCGTAGCGACAGCTTCGCGCTCGGTGTCTGCCTTCTTGCCGACATCCACCATTCTGGCTTCACCGCTTGAGTTCAGATGAGTTAGTTTAGGCATTGACCTCACCCCCTTAATAATGCTTTGTATCAAAAGTGAGTTCATCTATGTCACCCTGGAGTCCCGACCTGTCGGGACGAAGGGTCTCAGGGTGGTGGGGATTATTGGTTTACCGCCAGCACCACCCTCAGATTCTTCGTCGCTTCGCTCCTCAGAATGACACTTGTGCTACCAAGTGCAGACATTTGATACAAGACCCCTTTATCCCTTCAGGATGACCCCTTCTCCCGTTTTACTTAGCCCCCTATCTGGTACATCGGGCGGGTCACTGCTTCCGGGGCAAGCTCGCCGCTCAGGTGATGCTCTTCCCGCTTAATGAGGACCGCCTGTTGGATGAGCCGTTTTATCGCATCATCACTCGACCCATTGCGCAGGGCTGCCTTCAAATTTACCTCGTCATTGCCTAACAGGCAGGGACGCAACTGCCCGTCTGAGGTGATGCGGAGTCGGTTGCAGGTAGCACAAAAGTGCTCTGTCATCGGGGTAATGAAGCCGACGCTGCCCGATGAGCCGGGGAAGTGGTAATACCGGGCGGGGCCGTTACCGGCAGGCCCGGCAAAAGGTTCTAATTTGCCCAGAGACTGAAGACATTCCTGGATTTCCTGGGTGGGCACCGTCTCGACACCCTCGGTTCCGCATGTCCCGAAAGGCATAAATTCAATGAATCTAACGTGCCAGCCTTCGGTGATGGTCTTACGTCCAAAGTCCAGGATTTCATCATCGTTCTTACCCCGCATCACCACCACGTTTATCTTGACCGGCTCCAGTCCAGCCCGATGAGCGGCTTGGATACCGGAGAGCACCGCAGCCAGTTTGTCCCCGCCGGTAATCTGCTTGAATCTGTTTCGTTGCAGCGTATCCAGGCTCACATTGACCCGGTTCAGGCCGGCTTCTTTCAGTTCCCTGGCATACTTGCCGAGCAGTATGCCATTGGTGGTAACTGCGACATCGTCTATGCCATCTATTTCAGCAATCATACCCACCAGCTTGATAAAGTCGGGCCGGGCCAGAGGTTCGCCACCGGTGAGGCGCACTTTGGTGATGCCCATACTGGCAGCCACCCGGACGATGCGCTGGATTTCTTCATAGCGCAGAATATCGTCGTGAGATAGACGGGTAATAGAACCCGCCGAGCAATAGACGCAGTTCAGGTTGCAGAGGTCGGTCACCGATATTCGCAGATAGTTAATCTGGCGCTGCCAGGAATCAAAAAGTCCTGTCATTTTATTCTCCGCCTATCCCCTTTAATATTAAAAGACATTAACGTCCGATGCTTTGAAGTTTATGAATATCTTCTGTTGCTCCTTTAGTCCCATCTCCTCAAGCGCAGGGTGCAGGATAAGGCAGGTGAACTCTGGCGGTACCTTTATTGTGAGGTAGGCTACCGAACCGCGGTCAGCGATACGGGTGATGATGCCCTGAAAACTATTGACAGTGTTAGGATATAGCGGCTCCCTTGAAATCAGTATGTTTTCCGGGCGGATAGAGGCGTGAACCTTACCTCGTAAGGTGGTATCTACTGCTAGTTTGATCCCTTCAATCCAGAAAACGCTCTGTCCCCCGGCGTTATCTATTACCTCGCCGGTAAAGATGTTGCGGGTTCGGACAAACCGGGCAACAAACTCTGAGTTGGGGTGACGGAATATCTCGTTGGGAGTGCCTATCTGGACAATACGCCCGTCTCCGATAACGGCGATGCGGTCACCCAGAGCCATTGCCTCTTCAAAGCTGTGGGTAACATGGATGGTCGTTAGTCTCAGGCGGTTATGTATTGCTTTCAGGTCTCCCTCAAAAATCTCTTTTGTCTCCGGGTCAATAGCACTCAGAGGCTCATCGAGGAGGAGCAGGTCAGGTTTTATGGCCAGTGCCCTGGCCAGTCCAATTTTCTGACTCTCGCCGCCGCTTAAGGAGAGAGCTCTTCTATCCAGCAGGTATCCGATCTTCAGAAGCTCAACCACCCGGTCAACCGCCTCCTCCAGTTCTTGTCGTTTTTTGTGCTTCCACATCAAGCCGTAGGCGATATTATCACGAATCGATAAGTGACGGTAGAGAACATAGTCCTGGTAGGCAAAACCGATGTTCCTTTTCTCCAGATTGAGGTCGGTAACATCCCTCCCGTTAATCTTTATTTGTCCACAGTTAAGGGGTTTCAGCCCGGCGATGGACTCCAGGAGAACGGTCTTGCCGGCGCCGCTGGGTCCCAGCAGGACGAAGTATTCTCCATCCTGGACATCGAAGGTGATGTCTTTCATTAAAAAGTTACCCAGGCTAACTGATAAATCCTTGATTTCTATCATCTATTTTCCCTCTTCAATACATGCACTCCTGTAGCTTTAAAGCTGGCGTATATTGGCTTGCCTTTGCCTAGCTGCATCTCCTCGGCTGACCTTTTGGTTATCAGAGCCACCAGGGGAAAACCGCAATCGATTTCAACCCGGCAGAGCGCCCCGAACGATACTACACGGGTTATCTCCCCGGCGAAAGAGTTCCTGGCGCTGCTTGAGACTTTCGAACCGGCTAAGGTTATCTCCTCGGGCCTGATACAAAGACTAACTCCTTCTCCGGCGGCATAATCTGAAACGGCTTCAACAATACCTCTACCGGCATTAACGGTAACTATGCCTCCCTGATTCAATGCTACCACTCCATTGATGATATTCTCAACTCCGACAAAAGTAGCCACCTGCTCGTCAATAGGATTTGAGAACACCTCCTCACGGCTGCCTATCTGGCGAATATGCCCGTCCATAAGGACAACAACCCGGTGCGCCAGAGCCAGAGCTTCATTAGAGTCATGAGTCACCATTATAGTTGCAACCTTAGTTTCCCGCAAAACACTCTCGAAATCTTCTATTATCAATTGCCGGGAATGGCTGTCCAGCCCGTTAAAGGCTTCATCGAGAAAGAGGATATCCGGTTGAACAGCGAAGGCTCGGGCTAAGCTGGTCCGTTTGGCTTCGCCCCCGGATAGCGTCCTTGCCTGCCGGCCTGCCAGTGAGGCAATACCGAAGCGTTCCAGCCATTTTGCAGCTCTCGGCTTTATTTCCTCTTTGTTGATTCCCCGTAAGCGTAATCCCAGGGTAACATTATCCCAGACAGTAGAATTGAGTAACAGGGGTTCCTGAAAGACAACCGCCAGCCTGCGGTGCAATCTCAACATTTCGGCTCTGCTCTTAGCGGCTTGCCCCTGATACAGGATTGTGCCTGAAGCTGGTTTCAGCAGCCCGGCCAGGGTGAGCAGGAGCGTAGTCTTCCCTGAGCCGTTCGGACCGATAATGACCAGTACCTCATTGGGTAATACCTGCAAAGATGATACTTCCAGCACTTTCCAGCCGCCCAGAACTACCGAGATGTCTCTGGCTTCCAGGGCGAAGGGGACAGCTGACATAGCTTCGTTCGACTGAGCGCTCACGACGAAGTCTTGCCTCATCTTGGTTTGCTCCTCTGCTGAATAATGGTTAGCACCAGATTGACCAAGAAGACGAGCATCATAAGCAACAGGCTCAGAGCTATCGCCAGAGAGAACTGCCCCCGGCTGACCTCTCCCACGATTGCAGTAGTCATCACCCTGGTCTGTCCGGTGATATTACCGCCGACCATCATAGAGGCACCCACTTCGGATATTACCGAGCCGAAACCAGCCATTATGGCGGCTAACAAAGGCAAGCGGGATTCCTTTAAAAGCAGCCAGACCATCTGTAATTGGGAAGCCCCGAGGGCGGTTATCTGAAGGCGAAGTTTAGGGTCGAGCTGCTGTACCGAAGCCATGGTAAAACCGGCTATGATTGGCAGAGCAATAACAAACTGGGCAATGACCATTGCCGATGGCGTATAAAGCAGATGAAGAAATCCTAAAGGGCCGGCCCGCCACAGAAACAGAGTCACGATGAGTCCGACCACTACAGGAGGCGAGCCCATGCCCGTATTAACCAGGCTAATCAGTCCGCGCCTGCCGGTAAAGCGGGTCAGTCCCAGAAGCACCCCCAACGGCACCCCTACAAGGAGACTGAGGGCAGTAGCAGATCCTGAAACCAGGATAGAAAGCAAAGCCACCTTCAGGACTGCCGGGTCGCCGTGTACCAGCAGCCAGAATGATTGGATAATCCCCTGAATAATTAAGTCCATGTTTTTAATTACCCTATTAACAGTTTGACAAGTTCTTCGTTACAGAATTACTTTTACATTCTCTCCTCTCCCCTTGCGGGAGAGGATGAAGGTGAGGGGACAAGAATGGGTATCACCCTCACCTAACCTCTCCCCTCAAGGGAGAGGGACTTCTACGAATAACAATTTCTCCAATTTGATACTGGCTAATAACTGCCCAGTGATGCTTCAGTCTTACCGGCATCGGGGATGAAAAGCTGCTGACCATACTTGTCAACACCAAAATTACCGATGACCTCCTGGGTTTTCGGATCGATAAGGAATTTAAGAAATGCCCTGGCTCCGTCGTGATTTATTTTGATATTGGTACCGGAGAATGCCGCCGGATTTACCTCGATGACATGGTAGATATTGAGCAGTATCGGCAGGTCGTTCTGTACCATAATGTCGAGGCTTATAGTGCTCTTATTGGCCAGGTAGGTGGCCCGGTCACTCAGGGTATAGCCTTGCTTTTCAGATGTAACTCTCAGCAAATCACCCATACCCAGATTAGCTTCGAAATACCATGGCTGTCCCGTTTGGTTGGTACTGGCAGACGTCCAGATTGATTTCTCTTTTGTGTCTGTGCCCGAACCATCGCCGCGACTGTAAAAAGTAGCCTTCGCCGCAGCTATTTTCTTAAAGGCTTCAGCAGATGAGGTCATTCCCTTTATTTTAGCCGGGTCTGAGGGCGGGCCGAGAATAATGAAATCATTATGAGCTATCAAGGTGCGGTTGATTCCATATCCATTATTCATAAATGGAAGTTCAGAACTGGGGCTGTGAACTATGATTATATCAGCCCCCCCGTTTTGAGCCAGAGCTATGGCCTGTCCCGTGCCATTGTATATCGGCTTTACTTTATAGCCTGTCTGGGCTTCGAACATCGGCAACAGCACATCCATCAGTCCTGTATCACGGACGCTGGTGGTCGATGACAAGATAAGTTCCGGATTTGCCGGCTTGGGTACAGCAGGAGTCGTTGTCGTTACTGCCGGTGGAGTGGCGGCAGGTGTAGTAGGCGTTGAAACCGGCGGAGTAGTGGTGGGTATAGTAGGAGACGGCGCTTGCGGACTGGCGCAGCCTGCCAGCAAGATAAGTGCCGCAACAATAATAAAAATACCTTTAAATAAGACTAGTCTTTTTGATACATGTTTCAATGCAATTATCCATTCTTTCAAATTTTTGACAAAATAATGCCCAACAAAAAAGCACCTCAAGGAGGTGCTCTGCCTGACGCAAATATCGTCATCATCAGCGCTCCTTTTCAAATACGGGGGGCGTGAGCGTTTCCCCTCACACCTATCGGTTGCTGTCCGTAGGCAAAAAGCCTTTAGGTGCAGCAACTCGGAGACTTATATTCAGCTCAGTAAGGTATCTTCAGCACCTTAAAGGCATATTAGATATACCAGATTGTCCGTGGATAAGTCAAGATTTGGTGACTAAGTAAGATTGTTGGTAACCTATCCTCCCTCCCCAAAATGAAGCGTGCAGATGAAGGAGAGTCTAAGAGAGGCTTCGTCTCTCTTTAAAAATGTCTTCTCCCTCTCCTTAAGTAAGAAGGAGAGGGAGATTAAGGGGGTGAGGTTAATAAATAATCCACTAGCTCATATTTAGACCCCTCTCCTGACTTCGTGCTATAATTTGCCCGATATGAAGATTTCTGAGTTAGGGGAATTCGGGCTGATTGACCTCGTGTCCAAGATGGCTTACCAGGCTCTGGACAAACGGAGCCGAGCCGGGCAGCAGCTTATTCTGGGCATCGGTGATGATGCTGCCGCCTGGCAGGGCGATGCCTCGATTCAACTGGCTACCGTTGATTCCCTGATTCAGGGCGTTGATTTTTCCCTGGAGATAACTTCCTGGGAGGAGCTGGGCTGGAAGGCGATGGCGGCTAACCTGAGTGATATCGCCGCCATGAGTGGCTTGCCCCAATATGCCCTGGTTTCATTAGGCTTACCGGGCGATACCGAGGTGGAGAATGTTGTTGCTCTCTACCGGGGGATAATCGAGCTGTCCCAGCAGTTTTCCGTGGTTATCGTTGGTGGGGATACCAGCGGTGCTCCCCTGCTGGTGATTAACATTACTGTTCTGGGGAGCAGCCAGAGGCAGGACAAACAGATACTCACTCGCTCCGCCGCCCGGGTCGGGGAGAAAGTGGCGGTTACCGGCTATCTGGGAGCGGCCGCCGCCGGACTGGAGATGCTGACCAAACGCCTTTCATTTGATGCTGAAGCTACGGCTAGCTTGCGCCAAGCGTTCCTGCAGCCCTATCCGCGAGTAGCCGAAGGGCAAATACTGGTGGAACATGGCGTCAGAGCCGCCATAGATATCAGTGACGGGTTGGTTGCTGACCTGGGGCACATCTGCCAGCGGAGCCGGGTTGGTGCCCGCATAGAAATAGACCGCGTGCCGGTTGCGCCGGCAGTCGGGGCTAACTTCGGGGCAAGGGCGCTGGAGATGGCACTAGCCGGGGGCGAGGACTACGAGCTTTTGTTTACTGCCCGCCAGGAGGTTATTGCTAAAATAGCTGCTATTACCTCTTGCCCGATAACAGTAATCGGTGAAATTACGGCGGATAAAGCGGGCGAGGTAACCCTGGTGGATGGTCGGGGCAAGCCGGTTAACCTGCCCAGGGCGGGGTGGGAGCATTTCAGGACGACTGGAGGCTAAGCCAGGCACCAGATTCACGGCATAGGAGAGTTAAAGAGAGGCGAAGCCTCTCTTACATAACCACTTCCCCCTCTCCTTTGAAGGAGAGGGGGACACAGGGGGTGAGGTTGATTAAGAGTCTCGATATGAGCTATCTTGAGTTAATCAGCCATAGTCCGGAACAGACTCAACAACTGGGCAGGCGTCTCGGTCAGTTAGCTCTCCCCGGTGATGTTTTTCTCCTCGTTGGTGACCTGGGGGCGGGCAAGACCTGCCTGACTCAGGGGATTGCCTGGGGGTTGGACATCAAGGAATATGCCCTCAGCCCCTCTTTTGTTATAATGAGAGAGCTTTACGGACGGTTACCGCTCTATCACGTTGACCTGTATCGCCTGGACCGCATTGAAGAAAGCCTGGACCTGGGACTGGACGACTATTTATATGGCCGGGGTGTTTGCGTCGTGGAGTGGGCAGAAAAGGCATTAAGCATACTGCCCACAGAGTATCTCTTAATAAAGATAGGTTATCTTTCCGATACCGGGCGTAGCTTGCAGATAGAACCCCACGGACAGCGCTACCAGGAGATAGTAGCTCAGCTGAAGCAGTTTTCTTTTGCCAGCACTAGTGGCACAAGTGACTCATAAATTTTTCCAATAAACCTGCGGTTGATAATTGGGAATAGTGACCTGAATAAGTCGGTTTATATAAAATCTGATTAAAAAGTGTGAAGATGTTACTGGCCATAGATACTTCAACCGATACAGCCAGTCTGGCTCTGCTTCAAGATAGCGCCGTGCTGGCTGAACTAACCTGGCGCTGCGGGCAAAACCATTCTACCCAGCTATTACCCCGCCTGGCTCACCTGCTCAATCAGGCCGGGTTAAACCTGCAAGCGGTTAGTGGCATCATTGTGGCTCGGGGACCGGGCAGCTACAATGGATTACGGGTCGGCATCAGCACAGCCAAGGGGTTGGCCTTCAGCCTGAGCATCCCCCTGGTGGGGGTCAGCACTCTGGAAGCAGAGGCCTACCAGCAGGCTGAGCGGGGTTTGCCTGTCTGTCCGGTGTTCAATGCCGGTAGAGGAGAAATTGCCACTGCGATGTACCAGAAGAAAGGGGGGCAGTGGCGTCAGCTTATTCCCGAGCACCTGACTACGGTCGAAACTCTTTGCTCTCAGATAACTACTAAAACCGTATTCTGCGGGGAGTTCGTGCCATCTATCGCCGCCGAGTTAAAGAAACAGCTCAAGCAGAAAGCAGTGATGCTATCTGCCGCCGCCGGATTACGGCGAGCCGGATTTCTAGCCGAGCTTGGGCTAAAGCGCTTTGAGACTGGTAATTATGACGACCTGGTTACTTTACAGCCACTGTATCTGCGGGGACCCGCCATTACTCAACCCAAACACCGGTGATAGATTGACCGTTTGAAAAAAGTAGTTTAGAGTGGAGGATAAAATGACAACCCGACCCCAGATTCCACTAAAGTGTCAGCAGCTCAGGGTAGCTAGGTGGTTGCCCTGGTGGTGCCGTCTGGCTTGTATCCATACCGGAACCAAACTGTGTTACTGGGCCTGCAAACCTATCGGTAAGTAACTGGTAACTTCGACAAAAAGAGCTTAAACACAGAGGGTTCGTCAGTTTGAAAAAAGGAGTGTGAATCGTAAATATGGAAAGGTCTCTGGTTCTGATTAAACCCGATGCCATGCTGAAGAGGTCAGCCGGTGCTATTATCAGTCGCCTGGAAGGACGGGGGCTTAAACTGGTAGCCCTTAAAATGCTTCATATGGATAAAGCCCTGGCCACACGCCACTACGATATGCATATCGGTAAACCCTTCTTTGCCGGACTGGTAGAGTATATTACCTCTACTCCGATAGTGGCCATTGTCTTTGAGGGGGAGGGAGCGGTGGCGGTAATTAGGAAAACTATGGGGGCAACCGACCCCGCCAAGGCTGAACCGGGCACTATCAGGGCTGATTTCGGCTCGGATATTCAGAATAATGCCGTCCATGGGTCGGATTCAATAGAGAGTGCCGCTAAGGAAATCAAGCTGTTCTTCACTGAAGACGAAATCTTCGATTACTGAATTCTGACTACCAGGGAAGCGTCACTCCAAAGCTCACCTAGCTGGTAGTATTCCCGCTCGGCAAGAGTAAAAATGTGCACGATAACATCTCCGAAATCGAGCAGGAGCCAGCCCGACTCAACTGTTCCCTCACGATGGAGGAGTAAGACGCCGTCTTTCTTTAATGACTGGGCGACCTCATCGCTGATGGTTTGAATCTGCCTTTCGCTCTCACCACTGCAGATTACAAAATAGTCGGCAAAGCTTCATAGCCCGCGGGTATCCAGCAATATAATATCACTAGCTTGCTTATCGCTGGCAATCTCCACTGCTTTATGAGCTACGGCTAATGCTTCCAGAAGCTGACCCTCCCTGTTCAATAATCTGATTCAAGTATTATAATTATACCATAATCGGAGAGATTGTTGCGTAAGGTTATTTAGTAACCTACCCCCCCGCCTGCCAAAGCCTTGTGCGGCGGGCAGGCCTGCCCCCTTCCCCTCAACAGGGCTTTGTATTAAAAGTCGTCATTCCCGTGAAGCTTGTCCCGTACTTGATACGGGAACGGGAATCCACATTGATATATTTAGGCACGATTTATGGATTCCCACTTGCGTGGGAATGACAAAAAGAGTTAAAAACAGCACTTATGATACAACCCTCTTAAGCAAGGAGAGGGGGATTTAAGGGGGTGAGGTAGATAAACAAACCTAAATGGTGGGGGTTAGTCAACAATCTCCAGGTTGCTGGTTTGAATGTAAAAGACGATAATGTTTAAATGAATAGTGAGCGAATATTTTAACTTGCCCGAAGTCAGGGGGTGACAGTAAATGAATCTTCTTTTCGGCACCGGGGGCACTCCGCACAGCTCCGAAACCGGAACTACGATAGACGGCATCAGGCGTATTGCCGAGCTTGGGCTGGGCTGTATGGAGGTGGAATTTGTCCAGGGCGTCAGGATGAGTGAGGCAACTGCTCGAAAGGTGGCCGAGGTGGCGGCCAGGGCCGGCATCAAGCTATCGGCTCACGCCCCCTACTTCATTAACTTTAACGCTCATGAGCCGGAGACAATACAAGCCAGCCAGCAGAGATTACTGCAAACTGCCCGCATTGCTGCTTTGTGCGGGGCGGAGAACGTCGTTTTCCACACTGCTTTCTATTTGGGTGACTCAGCGGAACAAGCCTATAGCACCATAAAACAATATCTGGGCGAAGTCATGCTCCAGCTTAAACAGGAAAACAATCGGGTGTGCCTGCGGCCGGAAGTTATGGGCAAACCGAGCCAGTTTGGCACCATAGAGGAACTGCTTAATCTGTGCACCGAATTGGAAGGACTGGCTCCCTGCATCGACTTTGCTCACTGGCATGCCCGGACGGGGGCATTCAATTCTTACCCGGAGTTTGCTGCCATTCTGCTACAGATTAAAGAGCGCCTGGGCCAGGCTGGTCTGGATGATATGCATATTCACTTTTCCGGTATCAAGTATGGAAGCAAGGGAGAATTAAAACATCTGGTCTTGCAAGAGTCGGACCTACACTATATCGAACTCCTACAGGCACTGAAGGATTATAAGGTCAAGGGTCGGGTAATCTGTGAAAGCCCTAACCTGGAAGCAGACGCCCTGCTGCTGCAGGAAACCTATAATACTCTGGTAGCAGCTGGCGAGCGGTAGTCCAGGTTCTGCTTGCTTATTGTTGGTGATGTCATTGCGAGACCCCGACTTGTCGGGGGGCGAAGCAATCTGGGTGGGGAAGGGCGACAGCCTCTCCTCCCAGATTACCGCGTCGCTGCGCTCCTCGTAATGACAGTGGATTCATCCTGAAGGAATCAACCAAATGCAAACAGAGCGGTAGTCTGAAGCGCTTTCACAGTCGCCGCTTTTTCTGCTATAATAAATAGTTGGGCATAGAACTAACGAGGTGAAATATGGCAGCAGGTTGGAAACGCAGTGGCTTATTATATATAGTTATTTTGTTTGCTGGCTTGGCGCTGGCTAGTGTTTTCTTTTCGGCACCACCTAAGCCGAATGAAATTCCCCTGAGTGAAGTGATAACCATGTCACAAAGTCAAAAGATAGGGACACTACTTGAGGAGGGTGAGTGGTTAAACATTACCACGACTGATGGCGAGAAGCTCAAGACCAATATCGGCGCTCTCAATTATAACGACTTGCGGCAACTTGGTCTCAATACTGCAGTAAAATATGAGATTAAACCCGTCGGTATTAACTGGGGCAACCTGTTGATTAGCTTCTTACCCCTCGTTTTAATCGGCGGTTTGTTTTTCTTTATCTTCGTTCGCGCCCGTGGGGCGAATAACCAGGCGCTTACTTTTGGTCGCAGCCGCGCCCGGCTAGCCCCGCCGGATAAACCTGTAGTAACCTTTGATGATGTGGCCGGGGTTGACGAAGCCAAGCAGGAGCTTACCGAGGTTGTCGAATTTCTCAAATCGAGGGAGAAGTTTCAAGTCCTGGGAGCCCGCATCCCCAGAGGGGTATTGCTCGTGGGTCCGCCGGGCACTGGTAAGACGCTACTGGCTAAGGCGGTCGCCGGCGAAGCCGGGGTGCCTTTCTTTTCCATCAGTGGCAGCGAGTTTGTCGAGATGTTTGTCGGTGTTGGTGCCTCCAGGGTGCGTGACCTCTTTGAGCAGGCGAAGCGTAATGCTCCCTGTATTGTCTTTGTTGACGAAATCGATGCTGTCGGGCGTCAGCGTGGCGCCGGGCTGGGTGGTAGTCACGATGAGCGGGAGCAAACTCTGAACCAGATTCTCACCGAGATGGATGGCTTTGATACTAATACCAGCGTGATTGTTCTTGCGGCAACTAACCGCCCGGATATTCTTGACCCGGCTTTACTGCGCCCGGGACGTTTTGACCGGCGGGTAATCCTCGACCGACCGGATATCGTTGGCCGAGTCGCCATCCTCAAGGTTCATTCTAAGGGAAAGCCGCTGGACAAGTCGGTTGACCTGGAGGTGGTGGCTAAGCAGACCGTCGGTTTCACCGGGGCTGACCTGGCTAATTTAATGAATGAAGCCGCCATTCTGGCTGCCCGGCGGAATAAAAAATCTATTGAGATGATGGAGGTTGAGGAGTCTATCGACCGGGTGATTGCTGGACCCGAGAGAAAGAGTCGTAAGATAAGTCCTAAAGACAAGGAAATTACGGCTTATCATGAGGCCGGGCACGCCTTGGTAGCGCGGATGCTACCGAATGCTGACCCGGTACACAAAATTTCCATAGTAGCGCGTGGGATGTCTCTGGGTCATACCCGTCAACTACCTCTTGAAGACCGGTATCTGGCGACACGGGCTCAAATTGAGGCCATGATAACTACCTTGCTGGGCGGCCGTACGGCTGAGGAAATAATCTTCAATGAGGGGACGACCGGTGCCAGCGATGATATCGAACGGGCTACCAAGCTAGCCAGGAGCATGGTGACCAGTCTCGGCATGAGTAAAAAACTGGGACCACGCACCTTCGGTCAGAAGGACGAGATGGTCTTTTTAGGCCGTGAAATCGCCGAGCAAAAAGACTACGGGGACAAGATTGCCGATTTAATCGATAGCGAAGTTTATGGTATTATCCAGGAATCTCATGCCTTAGCTAAGAAGCTGCTAACGGAAAATAAGGCGACACTAATACTTATCGCTGAGAAACTTATTGCCCAGGAGACGCTGGAGGGTAAAGACCTGGAAGCAGTCTTTACCAATACCCCTCCCCCGGCTGCGCCCGAAGTCACGACGACAACTACTCCACTGCCGGTAGAGCCGGTAGCGGAAGTGGAAGCGGAGCCTCAAGCTAAGCCGAAACGCCAGAAGGCTCCAGCCATACCCCAGCTTCTGCCGAAACAGACCCCGGCGCCCTCTGATTAGCCAAGACCAGGCTGTCCTTACCTTTGTCATTGCGAGGAGTCCCGATAAAATCGGGACGACTTGGCAATCTGGGAGGTGCGGGGGTCCCTTCCCCGCCACACAGATTGCTTCGCCTTCCGCTGCTGCGGAATGGTCTCGCAATGACATCACCAACCATAACCGAATAGTACCTTTAGTAAGGGGATTAAGGGGGTGATTACAAGGTAACCACTATCTCTTGCGGCTGGTAATAAAATCGGCCAGCACGAATAGCGACTTGCGGCTGGCGTTATCTGGTAATAGTATTAGATTCTGGCAAGCTCTGGCGCAGTAGTCTTCGGCAACCTGGTAGCATTCTGCAATAATCGACGAGTTACGCACTAGCTCTATGGCTTGTTTTATGTCCCCCTGGTCAGCCCTAGTGGTAAAGAATCTCTTTACCGGATTATTCTCAGGATACTGTTCCAGCAGCATTATTGCCGGCAGGGTAAGTGTCCCCTGAGTCAAATCGGAGCCGACGGGCTTGCCAAGTTCCTCTTCAGTGCCGATAAAATCCAGAATGTCGTCTACGATTTGAAAGGCGATGCCCAGGTTTTGGGCATACTCAACTAGAATCTGGATGGATGCTTCCGGGGCATGGCTCAAAACAGCCCCTGATTCGGTAGACATGCGGAACAGGGCAGCGGTTTTCTGGGATACCCTTTGGAAATACTGCTCGTGGCTTTGCTCCAGGTTAAAGGCATTAAATGCCTGGTTTAACTCGCCGCTGGAGATAGTCTTAAGGGTATCGGCGAACAGTCTGATGACTCGCAGATTCTGGGTAGTCGCCGTCAGTGCCCCGGCCTCGGCAAACAGGTAGTCGCCCAGGAGTATCGCTTTCTCCTCCCCCCATACTTTATAAACTGTTGACCTGCCACGTCGTGTTGGGGAGTTATCGATAGCATCATCGTGAACCAGGGTGGCTGTGTGCAAAACTTCAGCCGCCGTCGCCATCGGCAGCAGGTTAGTAAGGTCATAGTTATAAAACTGGCCGGATAGTAAGGTGAGCGCCGGACGAATCCTCTTACCACTACTCTGCAAGCTGTAGTTTAGCATCTCAGATAAGTAGGGGAAATCAACCTGGCTCATTGACTTCAGACTTGCCTCTACTTGGGCCAGGTCGGCTTCAACGGGCTGATAAATTGCACTTAGCTCCAAGGCTCCCTCCTCTCCGACATCAGGTAATTTGAAAGCTCTGTCCTAAACGACTGGATTCTACTTCGGCTAATTCTTCATCCAGTTTGACAAACAGGGGCTTAGGTTCCAGTAATTTTTGTCCCGGTTCTGGCGCAGTTAGCTTCCAGCCATAATCTTCAACCCTGCCGGTAAAGCCCAGGTATTGATGCAGTTTCTGAGAACTAAAGGGTAAAAAGGGATATAGGGCTGTTTTCAAGCAAGAAAGCACGGCAATGGCAACATATAAGGCGGTGGCCGCCGCCGACTTGTCCACCTTGATTGTTTTCCAGGGGGCCTTCTCATCCAGGTATCGGTTAGCCTGCTGAGCCAGAGAGAAAGCTGACATTATGGCTGCCCGGAAATGGCAATCATAGAGAAGCTTGTCCATGGTATCCAGAGTTTTTTGGGCCTCATCAAGCAGTTCTTGAGCACGCTTATCCAGCTCTCCAGCCTGTGGCACACAGCCATCGAAGTTGCGATAGGTAAAGGTCAGCACCCGGTGAGCCAGGTTGCCGTAGGTTGCCACCAGTTCATTATTGTTGCGGCGGATAAAATCCTGCCAGGAAAAATCGGTGTCCCCGGTTTCCGGCATGTTTATCGATAGCAGATAACGCAACGGGTCGGGGTCATAGCGCGATAAATAATCAGGCAGCCAGACTGCCCAGTTACGGCTCTTAGACCCTTTCTTGCTCTCGAAGGTCAGGAACTCGTTAGCCGGTATATCATAAGGCAGATTAAGGTTGCCATAGCCCATCAACATCGCCGGCCAGATGAGGGTATGGAATGGGATATTATCCTTGCCGATGAAATAGTAGCTTTTTACCTCTCCCTGCCAGAAAGAGCGCCACTTTTCGGCATCCCCACTGGCTTTAGCCCACTCCCTGGTGGCGGAGAGGTAACCGCTAACAGCATCAAACCAGACATAGATGCGCTTCTTTTCAAAACCTTCGACCGGCACAGCTACTCCCCAGTCTATATCACGGGTAATAGCTCTATCTCTTAACCCCTCTTTCAGGTAGCGCTGGGTGAGCATAAAAACATTCGGTCTCCATTGTTTTTGCTCTGTTGCCCAGCTCTTGAGTCTATCCTCAAAGGCACTCAGTTTAAGGAAAAAATGCTCCGAGTCCTCAAACCGGGGGGTTGTCCCGCAGGTACTACAACGGGGGGCAATCAACTCGACGGCATTCATCGGCTTGCCACACTCATCACACTGGTCGCCCCGGGCATTTGCCGAGCGGCAACTGGGGCAGGTGCCCTCGATATAACGGTCAGGCAGAAAACGCTGGCACTTGGGACAGAAAGGTTGTGACACAGTAGACTTATAAATATAGCCTTTGTTAAGCAGTGTGAGGAAAATATCCTGTACTACCTGAGCATGATTGGCCGTGCCCGTGGAGGTGAACAAATCAAAGGAAATCCCCAGCTTCTGCCATGATTCCAGGAACTGCTGATGATAGAGGCTGGCGATTTCGCCGGGTTGCTTCCCCTGCTGCTCGGCAGCGATAGTGATGGGCGTGCCGTGCTGGTCGGAACCCGATACCATCACCACCTCATTCCCCCTGGTGCGGTGATAGCGGGCGAATATGTCCGCCGGCAGATATGCCCCGGCAATATGCCCCAGGTGTAGGGGCCCGTTGGCATAAGGCCATGCCGCCCCGATAAAGATGCGCTCACTCATTTTTTTGTTCTCATTACTATTTACTGTCACTATTTGTTTTTGGGGTTGAGATTTAGACGAAGAAGGTCAGTATTTTTTCGCCTTTCTCTTCGGTATGATGAGCGTAACCCTTCTCCAGGGAGCATTCAACGCAGTAGCGTGCCATCTTGCCTTTGTCTGCTTCAGCGCCATCCTCTTCATCGATGGCTAAATAGCGCTCGGCATAGGCAATAATACGGTGGCAATTATCACAACTGGTTTCCTCTGAAGCGATACATCCTCGGCGCATTTGTCTCCTCCTTAGGTTTTACTTCCGGTTTTAATTTGTCCTGATGCTCAGTCTGGTTTGAGCCAGGCCCGATACAGCTCTTTCCGGGCGACACCGGTTGCTGCGCCCACCGTGGACAGGGCTTCTTTAGCCGTGACTCCAGCCAGGCGCATCCGGTGCAGCAGCAGCTCAATATCTTCTGTTGACGATGGCTTAGGTTGCTTCTCCCTGCCCTCGATAACCAGGGTGAACTCACCCCTCGGCGCGGTGAAGTGCTCAATAGCCTGACTTATCGTTCCCCGGAAAACTTCTTCATAAATCTTGGTAAGTTCGCGGCAAACGGCGATTCTTCTATTGCCCAGGGTAATCATCATATCGTTTAAAGCGGCGAGTAGGCGGCGGGGAGTTTCCAGGACGATAATAGTGCCCTGTTCATTAGCCACGCTCTCCAGAAAATGCTGCCGTCCCTTAGCCCTGGGGGGCAGGAAACCCAGGTAGGTAAATCTGTCTGTAGCCAGCCCGGAGATAGCCAGTGCCGTAACCACCACCGAAGGTCCCGGAATGGGCACAACCGGTATCCCCCGCTGGCTAGCCGCCACAACCAGTTCATAACCAGGGTCCGATATGCCTGGTGTGCCTGCATCAGAAACCAGAGCCACATCGCCTCCTTCAAGGCAGCCTAAGATATAATCCAGTTTAGCCTGCTTGCTGTATTCATGATAACTGGTCATCGGTGTTTTAATGGCATACTTGGTCAGCAGCCGTTGCGTTTTGCGGGTATCTTCCGCAGCAATAAGTTTTACCTCACGCAGGGTGCGGAGGGCACGCAGCGAAATATCCTCCAAATTACCAATGGGAGTGGCCACGACATAGATAGTCGGCATTGCCTTTATTATAGCCTAGATTTTGTAATTCATCTATACCGAGGTTAATCACCGGCTACAGCAATAGCGTCTATCTCGATAAGTGCCTTCGGGTTAAGTAAACCGGCGACAATAATACCGGTAGAGGCGGGAAAGCTGTCGCCAAAGAATTCGCGGCGTATATCAGCTGTTTCTTTATATTGCTTAGTAGTTAGAATATAGTCGGTGGTCTGGACAACATCAGCCATTGAGGCACCGGCTGCCTCCAGGGTTTGCTTTATATTTTGATAGATTTTCCTGGTCTGAGCTACGATATCACCCTCACCGACAAACTCTCCAGTGATATTGTCGACCGCCCAATTACCGGATACAAAAATGAGACCGGCTTTCTTAACTGCAGGAGCGAAGGTATATCGCCGGGATACGTCCCAACCGCTTGGATAAATCATCTCTTTTTTAGACATCCAATCTTTCCTTAAAGACTTACTGAAAGGCAGTCACGATTAATCTTAGATACAATCCTGTTTTTTGTCAACCTAATTGGACTCTGAGTGATCTCCTCTGTTACATTTCTTTCCTGGCTTATCGGTTTAAACACCTGTGAAAAGTTCTGTTTGCATTTGGTTGATTCCGCTTGTCATTACGAGGAGCGTAGCGACGTGGTAATCTGGGTAGGGGGACGTCACGCCCCTCCCGGATTGCTTCGCCTTCCGCTTCCTTCGACAGGTTCAGGATGAGCGGAATGGTCTCGCAATGACACCACCACCCAAAACCAAATAGTACCCCTGTGAAAAGTTCTTGACTTTAAATCTCCGTCTTTGCTATAGTTAAGGTTTAAAAGGAGAGCAAAATGACCAAGCCCCAGTTTAAACAACTCCGGCGTTCCTATGGTTTTGATGAAGTCGCTATAGTCCCCGGAGACATAACCATCAATCCCGAGCAGACTGTTCTTGATTTGAAGATAGATAATTTCACCTTGACCGTGCCTATTTTAAGCTCGGCTATGGACGCTGTGGTGGATGTCGACTTTGCTATCCTGATGAGCAAGCTTGGCGGCTTGGCCGTGCTTCACCTGGAAGGGGTGCAGACCCGCTATGATAACCCCGAAGACGTGCTGGCTGAGATTGCCAAGTCCTCCAAAGCCGAAATCACTCCCCTGCTCCAGAAAATCTATTCCCAGCCGATTAAGGATAAACTAATCGGCCAGCGGGTTGAGGCAGTAAAAAAAGCCGGAGCTTTATGCGCCGGTTCGGTAACTCCGGCTAGTGCTAAACGCTTCGCTCCGCTAGTCACCGAAGCCGGTGGCGACCTTCTCTTTGTCCAGTCCACGGTTACGACTGCCCGCCATTCCTCAAAAAGCGTGCGCGGGCTTATTTTCCCCGAATTGATTAAATCGATTAAGATTCCTGTTGTCGTGGGCAACTGCGTTAGCTACACCTCCTGTCTGGAGCTGATGAGAACCGGCGTCGCCGGGATACTTATCGGCGTCGGCCCCGGGGCGGCCTGCACCAGCCGGGAAGTCCTTGGTATCGGCGTTCCCCAGATAACAGCTACCATCGACTGTGCTGCTGCCAGAGACGACTATCAGAAAGAATCAGGGCGTTATGTGCCGATAATCACCGACGGTGGCTTCCGTAAGGGCGGCGACGTCTGTAAAGCGATTGCCGCCGGCGCTGACGGGGTGATGATAGGCTCTATCTTCGCTCAAGCTAAAGAGGCACCGGGGCATGGCTATCATTGGGGGATGTCGCAACCACACGCGGCTCTACCGAGAGGCACCCGGATAAAGGTAGGCACCACAGGCACACTGGAGCAAATTCTTTTCGGACCCACCTCGCTTACCGATGGCAGCCAGAACCTGGTCGGGGCGCTGCGGACGGCAATGGGCGTTTGTGGTGCGGCTAACATTCAGGAGATGCACCAGGCTGAGATGGTCATCGCTCCCTCCATAACCACTGAAGGCAAGTCCTGGCAGATGGCTCAGTCGTAGTTTAATAATGGGATTTGATAGCGCCCACTATTTAGTTTCTCCTTTGAGCATAGTAGGAAAGGAGGTTTTGAAATGAAACATCGTGATCCTATAATGGTTATCCTTTTGTCGCTGATTACACTTGGGATATATACTCTCGTGTGGAGCGTTAGAACTAAAAACGAAATGAATACCAAAGGTGCTCAGATACCTACTGCGTGGCTGAGTATCATCCCATTCGTGAACTGGTACTGGTGGTGGAAATTCTCCGAGGGTGTGGAAATAGTAACCAGCAAAGCAATGGGAACTGGCACAGCCTTCTTATTGCTCTTCTTCCTCGGCACAATAGGGATGGCAATTATTCAAGATAAGCTGAATAAGGTTGCTACATAAATTTCAGTTCCAGCCTGAAGCTATTCTTCTTCTTCCTCTTCCTCGTCGGTTTCCAGGTTTGGCTCCTGGACGACAGGGGATAGCCGAGGCTCTATCTTTTCCCGGTGTGGCGAAGGCAAGGTTAGCTGGTCGATTAGACGGCGCAGTTCTTTTACTGTGTCTTTGGGTATCTCTGCGGTAATTTCTACTACCACTCCATTAACTCCCGCATCCCATAAGGCCTGAAGCTCAGCACTTGTCACCTTGGGTGGTATCGTAACCAGTAGTGGTTTGGTCAGCAAATCAGCCAGGCGCCGGAAGAGCATCAGGTGCTGCCAGGTAAGAGATTGCCCCTTTGCTGGATCGCCGGCAACCAGCACCGCATCTACGGGCAGTTTGTTCACCGCTCGCAGCAAACCATCACCGAGTGATGCCTCGACCTCCACTATTTTGCCCACTGCATCATCTTGCAGTATTGCCAGAGGAGTATTGGTTGCCGAGAAGACAACAAAATCGTAGCCAGCCTGATTTACCTGCTTTATTGCTTCTAATCCATTATCTTGCAACCACCCGCCCCAGGGGATGTCAGGCATGGTTTGAGAGACCTTTTGTAGGGTTTTAGCGGTAGAATTCGAGGAGATTCGTAATAGCCCGGCATCAGCCCCTTCTATATAGTCTGCCAGAGGCTTGATGCTGGCCTCGGTCACGCTGATAACCAGCTGCATTTTAGGCTTGGCGGGTGAGACAGGTTGTGTCACTCTGAAGCCCATAGACCGGGGTGCTTCATGAGAAAGCCGCTTTAATTTATCGATAAATGTGCTCATCTATCCTCCTTGGAGCCAGCGGGGGGAATCGAACCCGCGACCCGCGCTTTACGAAAGCGCTGCTCTACCAACTGAGCTACGCTGGCTTTCCCCCAGTATAGCACAAAACTCGCCGGCTGATGAAAGCTTTAGGGGTGTTTGTTGAGTAAGGGGAGGGGGATAAAGGGGGCAGGTTATCTGATAAAAACTTAAAGGTCGAAGACTCTTTGAGGTTAGGGGTTGGCAGTCCTCTCAATGAGTGATGATTGTGGGATTTTTACGAAATGTTAACACTATTGTTATGCTTTTTTACGATAATGTTACGTTCGCTGCCCTAAAATGCAGGTGTAAATGAAGATACCCTGAATTGCAGGAGGTGCAAAAATGATTGATAGAGATAAGAGTCTGGGCAGCATACTCAAGCAGCGCCGGCTGGCTATGGGACTGACAATACACAAGCTGGCTATCATATCTGATATATCGTTGTCTCACCTGGGTCGTATCGAGAGGGGGGAGAGGTTTCCGTCAGCCTCCATTCTACAGAAAATGGCAGCGCCGTTAGGTTTTGAGGAAAGTGAGCTATTCTCTTTAGCTGGTTACCTGTCCCCCCCCTCGGTCGGTTTAAAGGAGGAGAACGCTGAATATTTTGGTGGGCACCTGGACCCTTATGTGCGTAAGGTGTTGGCGACGGAGCCGGTAGAAGTACAACGTGCCGCCATCGGCATTCTGAATATGTTAAAGAGTATTGCTAAAGCTCTGAAAGAGTAGTAAAAGTGCTTAAGACTGCCATTGAATGTCCTGACTAATGACTATGAGATTTTTTATTAACCTTTCTCCCTTTATCCCTCTCCCCTTTAGCAAGGGAGGGGGATTGTATTTCTGAAAGGGGCGAAGCCTCTCTTTGCTATCTCTGGTTGACGCTTAAATAGGCTTGTGATAGTATTGAAACACTTCAACCGGGAGTTGCCCAAAGGGGTTGTGAAAAACCCCTTCTCTATTTAGCACTGGAAAGCCCTGTAGTGTACTTGTCTCATTAGTAACCTGTCCGGGGGAGAGGACTCATGTTAGTAGAGGAAGAGCTAGCCGAGTTTGCATCTGAGAAAGATACGCTGCTCACCATCGGAGTTTTCGATGGCGTTCATCTGGGTCACCAGTACCTGATTTCTCAGCTAAGGGAGCATGCCCGGCAAGAACACTGGCTAAGTGGTGTGGTAACTTTTCGCCAGCATCCCAGAGCAGTGCTGTCATCCCGGCCTGAACTGCCCTACCTGACCAGTCTCGCCCAAAAAGTCAATCTCATCAAGAATGAGGGCGTTGATTTAGTGGTGACTCTATCCTTCACTACCGAGCTAGCTCCACTAAGCGCCCGCCAGTTCGTGGAGCTATTAAAGAAACACCTTAGGATGCGCGGCTTGATACTCGGAGCCGATTTTGTCCTGGGCCGGAACAGGGAAGGCAACGTCGATAACCTGCGCAAGCTGGGTCAGGAGATGGACTTCAGTGTAACCGTCATACCTCCGCTCAGAATAAACAATGCTGTGGTCAGCAGCACGGCGGTCAGGGAGGCGCTGGCTGCCGGCGATATGGAAAAGGTAGTTAGCCTGATAGGGCGCCCCTTTAGCCTTGAGGGGCAGGTAATTCATGGCGCAGGACAAGGCGCGAAGTTAGGTTTTCCCACGGCTAATCTGGCGGTAGACTCAGCACAGGCTCTGCCGGCCGATGGTATTTATGCTACCTGGGCTTATGTTGATGACCAAACCTATCAATCGATGACTAATATCGGGCGGCGTCCGACTTTTGGTGATAACGGGCGCACTGTGGAGACCTACATTCTCAACTACGCCGGTAACCTGTATGGGCGCCAGCTAAAAATTGACATCGTAGAGCGGCTGCGCCCTGAGCAACGGTTTGACAGCGTAGAGGAATTAAAGAAACAAATAACCGAAGATATCGTGCGGGGCAGAGCGATACTGGATTCCCGCTCCGGAAAGTAGTCTAAATCCAGTAAATAATCTCTATATTAGATTGGTGAGGCTGGTATGAATAGCTTACTCAAGCGAGGAGTGGCTGAGGTCATAGTTGAGCAGGAGCTGGACGAGTTGCTCCGCTCAGGGAAAAAACTGCGCCTGAAAGAGGGGTTCGACCCCAGCTCACCCGATATCCACCTGGGGCATATGGTTGCCCTCAGGAAGCTGCGCCAGTTCCAGGAGTTGGGGCACCAGGTGGTGCTTATCGTTGGTGATTGGACGGCTCAGATTGGTGACCCCAGCGGGGTGTCTATTACCCGGCCGATGTTATCTGCCGAGCAGGTTAAGGCTAACGCCCAGACCTATATGGAGCAGTTCTTTAAGGTGGTGGATAAGGCAAAAACAGAGGTCAGATGGCAGAGTGAATGGTTTGGTAAATTTACACTGAGTGATGTTATGCGGCTTACCAGCAAATTCACCGTCGCCCAGTTTCTGGCCAGGGACGATTTCAATGCCAGATTTAATGCCGGGAAGCCTATCGCCATAACAGAATTATTATACCCCTTGCTCCAGGCTTACGACTCGGTGATGGTGCAGTCTGATGTTGAGTTCGGCGGCACTGACCAGAAGTTTAATTTGCTTGTGGGCAGGGAGCTTCAATCCATGCTGGGGCAGCGCCCTCAGCAATGCTTCATGACCCGGCTGCTCGTCGGCACCGACGGCACTAAGAAAATGAGCAAAAGTCTGGGTAATTACATCGGCGTTGCTGAACCGCCACATCAGCAATACGGCAAGGTGATGTCTATTCCGGATAGCCTTATTCTGGACTATTTTGAATTACTGACTGACATTCCCGATAAGGAGCTGGAGGAATTTAAGCAAGCTCTGGCTAGTGATGCCCTTAACCCGATGGAGCTTAAGAAACGGTTAGCCAGAGAGATTGTGACCCAGCTTTATAGTCAAAAGGATGCCGCCGAAGCTGAAGAGCAGTTTGTTAGGGTAGTTCAGAAGAAAGAAGTACCAGATGAGATAGTGGAAAAGCGTATTTCCTTTAAGGGACTATCGTCTAAACAAATGGAAACCACAGGTATTTATCTCCCCAGATTACTGGTGTTAATCGGATTTGCCAAGAGTATGGGTGATGCTAATAGACTGATAGCGCAGGGAGCGGTTAGTATTGATGGTGAGAAGCTATCAAGAAACTCTGCTCGGTTGAAAATAGGTAGCGTTATTGAGGTTAAAGACGAGTTCGTTATCAAAGCCGGTAAACGGCACTTTGCTAAAGTGGTTAATACTGATAGAATTTAGTAGTTGAGATTGGTTATCAACCTCACCCCCTTAATCCCCCTCTCCTTTGAAGGAGAGGGGGAAGAAAATAAAAGAGGGGCGTTAGCCTCTCTTAGACACCCGAATGAGGGCAGGGAAGTAAACGAGATTGTTTAGTAAAGGGATCAAAAGGGGCGAAGCCCCTTTAAGAAATTACTTCCCTCTCCCCTTCATAAGGGGAGAGGGATAAAGGGTGAGGGGTTAGTAAACAATCCCTAAGCGGCGCTGGATAAAGATAGTTGCCAGCAATTAGACGCTTTTCCATTCCGTGCTTGACACGCCTGCGTGCCGAAACGCACTTCGGGTGCAGGCACGGAATCCAGAAGACACTGGATACCGACTGAAGTTTACCCCGTACACCGATACGGGGTCGGTATGGTTGGTGTAAATATCCCGCAGAACACCTTTCGTAAAATATTTATTTCGGCTATAATTGATAACAATCAGCGGCGAAGGAGACAAGATGGAAAATTTACGTATTCCCGGCCCGACTCCCTGCCCCCAGGAAGTTCTGCAGGCAATGGCTAAGCAGATGATTGACCACCGGGGCAGCGAGTTTGTCAAAATAATGAACCGGGTGACCGACAAGCTGAAGCAGGTATTCATGACTAAGAACGACCTGTTCATAATGACCGGTTCAGGTACCGGCGGTATGGAAGCAGTCATAGTTAATACTCTCTCGCCGGGGGATAAGGTGCTGGTGATCTCTATTGGCTCCTTTGGTGACCGTTTTGCCAGCATCGCCAAGAAGTTTGGCGCTGATGTTGTCCCCATGAATGTCGAATGGGGCAAAGCCGCCGACCCGGATGCTATCCGTAAGGCTCTGCAAGCTGACCCGAAAATTAAAGCCGTCCTGATTACTCATAACGAAACCTCGACCGGTGTTACTAATGACCTGGCGGCGATAAGCTCGGTAGTGAAGAGCTTTGACAAGCTGTTGCTGGTCGATGCCATCAGCAGTATGAGTTCGATAAAATGCCCTGTGGATGAATGGAAACTGGATGTTGTCGCTTCCGGCTCTCAGAAAGGCTGGATGGTGCCGCCGGGGCTGGTTTTTGTCAGCGTCAGTGCGGAAGCCTGGAAAGCCCATGCCAGCGCTAAGATGCCGCGTTTTTACTGGGACTTTACCCAGGCAAAAACCTACCTGGAAAGAGGGCAAACCCCTTGGACGCCGGCCGTCTCTATAGTCTATGCGATGGATATTGCTCTTGATATGATTCTTAAAGAGGGCCTGGATAAAGTCTTTGCCCGTCATGCACGAGCAGCCAAAGCCGCCCGTGACGGAGTTAAATCCCTGGGGCTATCTCTGTATGGTGATGAAAAGTATGCTTCAAATACAGTTACCGCAGTTACTGCTCCGGAGGGGCTTGATGTGAGGGGGTTGCGGCGGATTTTGAGGGAGCAACACCAGGTTGTGCTCGCCGGCGGACAAGGCAAAATAGAAGAGAAGATATTCCGTATCGGGCACCTGGGCTGGGTAACCGATGACGACATTGCCATTGTAATCTCGGCGCTCAAGGTGGCGTTACCCAAGGCGGGATTTGCTGTTAAAAATTAGCTTAGTGTGAAGTCTCATAAATGTCTTGAATAAATTCCTCTCCCTTGACGGGAGAGGCCTGTCCTGAACTTGATTCAGGAATTAAGGTGAGGGTGATTCGAATGCTACCCCCTCACTTTCGTCTCTCCCGCAAAGGGGAGAGAGAGGAAAAGAGAATTGGGGTGGATAAAAGTATGAAGATTCTGGTGGCTGACCCTGTTGACGAAGAAGGAATAGGCATCCTCCGCAGCTGTGCTCAGGTTGATATTAAAACGGGCTTGAAGCCTGATGAGCTAATCGCCATTATAGGCGACTATGAAGCTCTGTTAGTGCGCAGCCAGACCCAGGTTACCGCCGCGGTGATAGAAGCCGGCAAGAAACTGCAGGTCATCGGCCGGGCCGGTGTCGGTGTAGATAATATCGATGTCGAGGAAGCGACACGGCGGGGGATAGTGGTGGTTAATGCCCCCACCGGTAATACCATCTCAGCGGCTGAGCATACTATCGCCCTGATGCTGTCCCTGGCCCGTCATATTCCTCAAGCTAACTCCTCGCTCAAATCCGGGTTGTGGCGGCGTAATGATTTTGTCGGTACCGAGGTCAGAAATAAGACACTGGGTATCATCGGTTTGGGTAATGTCGGCTCGGAGGTCGCCCGCCGTGCCCGGGGTCTGGAGATGAAGATTATTGCTTACGACCCCTTTATCTCGGCTGACTATGCTCGTAACCTGCAGGTAGAGTTCGTTCCGCTAAAACAGCTACTCAGTGAATCGGACTTTATTACTCTCCACATTCCGCTTATCGAATCGACCCAGGGACTAATCGGGGCTAAGGAGTTGGCTCTGGTTAAGCCAACGGTGCGTATTCTTAACGTGGCTCGTGGCGGGTTAATTGATGAAGAAGCCCTGGTCAAAGCTCTACAAGAAAAAAGAGTCGCCGGTGCTGCTATCGATGTCTTTGTTAAGGAGCCGACTACCCAGAGTATCCTCTTTGGCGAAAATAACATCATTGTTACCCCGCATTTGGGGGCTTCTACCGCCGAAGCCCAGGTTACAGTAGCCAGGGATGTTGCTGAGCAAATTGTGGCCGTATTTAATGGGGAGGCCGCCCGGTATGCGGTTAATTCCCTTTTTATCTCGCCGGAAACGCTGGCGGTGCTGGCACCCTTTATCAAGGCGGCTACCATATTGGGCAAGCTCGTTCGTCAGTTAGTCGGGGGACAAATGAGCTCTATCCAGGTTAACTATGACGGTGAGATTTCTAATTATGACACCAATCCTCTCAAGGTAGCTGTTCTGGGTGGGGTGCTCGAGGGGACAAGTGAGGAAAAAATTAACCAGGTTAATGCCAATTTAGTGGCTGCCCGTCGGGGCCTGACTGTAGTCGAGCAGAAAGGGACTATCTGCGAAAATTATGCCAGCCTTGTCACGGTAGCAGTTACCACCAGCACCGGGGTTACTACTGCCGCCGCCACTGTAATGCGTGGTGAAACCCATATTGTCCGGGTCAATGACTACTGGATTGACATTGTCCCCGGAGAAGACTACTTCCTCTTTGCCGACCACCTTGACCGTCCCGGGCTTATCGGCTCTGTCGGTAAGATAACCGGAGATGCCAATATCAATATCAGTTCGATGCATGTTGGCCGTCTCAAGCTCAGAGGGCAGGCTCTAATGATACTGGAACTGGATGAACCTCTATCTGAGAAACACCAGCAGCAACTGCTGGCTATCCCCGATGTCTATTCTGTGAAAGTGGTGAAACTGTAAGCTCTAAACAGGACGGTTGCTTTTAGACCTTGCTGTTCGGGCGTTAAAGAGGGGCGCGGTTAACTACCTACACCAGCCGGTTAAAAATCAGCCCTGAGGGTGATTTGGGGTAGAAGTAGGTGGATTTGGTGGGCATTTTATCGCCGGCATCAGCGATGGCTTTAAGCACCTCCGGTTTTACCGGGCTGAGCAGTGTAGCCAGTTGATATTCCTGATTGGTTACTCTGTTGACTACATCAAGCAGGTCATGGTTGTAGGCAAGACCTGTTTTATCTCCGCCTTTAGCCATTCCAAGGATTTTTTCCAAAATGATATGGTCTACAATACTGACATCCAGTTTCTTATACAGCTCGGAATGGGAGCCGGGTATCATCTGGCTGGCAACCGCCGGGTCGCGTAATTTCAGCTTGAGAAGATTGCCCGCAGACAGACCAAAAAGGACGAACCTGACTCCCCCGGTCGCGTTAAAGAAATCCTCGACTTGCTTCCGGACATTGGTTATATTTAATGGTGCCTTTTCTATCTCAAAAAACTCCTCCAGCTTCGGCATTAACTTATCCAGTGTCGCTTTTGATATGCCCCTTACCAGCCGGTGGGGAGCTAGAATCTTCAGCCCCGGGTGAGCAAAATCCACCAGTTCCATCATCACAAAATTGAAGGCGGCATCCCCTGAATTATTGGAAGCTCTTTTATCGTTCCGGTAAGCCAGGGCGCTCTCATATCTGTGGTGCCCATCGGCAATATAAATCGGTTGTTCTGCCAGGCTTTTAGTTATTTGATTAATTGCCGCGGTATCGGTAATCGCCCATAGATTGTGACCTTCCCCGTTCACTATCTTTGAAGTGATTAAAGGCGGACGTTGTGCCTGCCCGGGTAGCTGAGAATAGATTTGCTGTTGCCTGTCTTCGAACATGGCTAAAATCGGGCTGGTATTTGCCTGAAGCGCCTGGAGCAGGCTCAAACGGTCGCTCCTCGTTACGGCCATGGTGTTTTCGTGAGGACGGATAATCATCTTATCCCATTCCTCCAGTCGGACCCGGACGATGAAGCTGCGGCGTTTATACTCCTTGCCCTCAAGGGTAAAAATATGGTCGTGGAGATAAATAGCCGGCACTTTGTCAGTTTCAAGAGCGCCCTGCTTAAGCCATTGCTCCAGGGTAGCTGCCGAGCGGGTATATCTGTTGTTCGTTATCTTGTCATCGGGCAGAACACGTCCATATTCCAGGCGGACGAAGTTGTACTCGCTGCTTTTATAGAGTTCTTCTTGCTGCCGGGGGCTGATAATATCGTGGGGAGGACAGATAGCCGCTGACCAGTCTTTGATCAGCGACTCATTATAGTGCACACCCTGAAAAGGGTGAATTTCAGCCACGCTTGTCTAGTCCTTTTCTCAACTTAAGATACCCGTCTGTTTTTACTGCCCTAGTTTACCTTATAGCAGAGAAAGGACGCAATCCCCATAGCTGGAGCTTGTTTATTAACCTCACCCCCTTAATCCCCCTCTCCTTTTCATGAAGAGGGGGAGAGATATTATAAGAGGGGCTAATGCTCCTCTTAGACACCCCGTTGTTTAATCTCTTTATCAAGGGATAGGTTGCTACACAGTCTCGGAGAGTTCATCTTTCTGGTGGGTGTTTACTATGCTATACTTGATAAAAAGTTCGAATTTCTCTGTCATTGCGAGCCGAAGGCGTGGCAATCTCGTTCCTTTCTTCAGATTGCTTCGTCCTCCCGATAGAATCGGGACTCCTCGCAATGACATTTATAGGTCAGGTGTTGTATGGAGGATTTGGCTAAGGCACAGGCAAGAACAGAGCAGCTCAAGGCTCAGATTAACCAGCATAACTATCGCTATTACGTGATGGATAGCCCTGAGATTAGCGATGCTGAATATGACGGGCTAATGAGGGAGTTGAAGCAACTGGAGGAGCGGTATCCACAGTTGCTGACCCCGGATTCGCCCACCCAGCGGGTAGGCGCGGCTCCGGTGGCTGCCTTCGGCGTCGTCGAGCATTTCCTGCCTTTGTTATCCCTGGGGAACGCTTTCTCTAAAGACGATTTATTAGCCTGGTATACCCGAACCTCAAAGCTATTAGGTGAGGAGCAATTTAGTCTTGCCTGTGAGCATAAAATTGATGGACTGGCGGTAGCCTTGACCTATGTTGACGGTCAACTGACTACCGGGGCAACCCGTGGTGATGGCTTTCATGGTGAAAATATTACCCAAAATTTGAGGACAATACGAAGTATACCCCTGTCGGTAAGTAAAGAGGCCCCCCCTCGCTTTGAGGTGCGGGGGGAGGTTTTTTTGCCTAAAGCCGGTTTCAACAAGCTGAATAAGGAACGGGAAGCCGAGGGATTACCCCTCTTTGCTAATCCCAGAAATGCTGCCGCCGGCTCAGTGCGCCAGCTTGACCCGCGTATCACGGCGAAACGTCCGCTGGATATTTATGTTTATGCCCTGGGCTATGCTGAAGGCAAGGCAACTCCGGAAACTCACTGGGAGAGGATGGAGTATCTGAAATCAATGGGCTTCAAGATAAACCCGAACAATGTCCGGCTCAGCACCATCGACCAGGTTGAAGAATATTATCGTACCTGGACGGAGAGACGGGCAAGCCTGCCTTACGAAGCCGATGGTATCGTGGTGAAAGTAGATTCACTGGCCCTGCAGGCACAATTGGGCAATATCGGCCATGAACCTAGATGGGCAATAGCCTATAAATTTCCGGCAACGCAAGGGACTACCCGGCTTAAAGAAATCAGGATTAGTGTCGGCAGGACCGGCACGCTTAACCCCTATGCTGTTTTAGAGCCGGTGTCAATCGGCGGTGTAACCATCAAGCAGGCTGCCCTGCACAATGAGGATGACATCAGGCGTAAGGATATCCGTGAGGGCGACCGGGTTTATCTCCAGCGGGCTGGTGAGGTGATACCGGAAATCATTGGTCCCACTCCCGAAAGTAAGCAAAGCCCCAACCGTGGCAGGGAATTCGGACTCCTTGATAAGTTGCTCAAAAACGATAAGGGGCAGCCAGTCTGCCCGGTATGCGGGGCTGAGGTGGTTAAACCCGAGGGCGAAGTGATGTATTACTGTTCTAACGCTGCCTGTCCAGCCCAGGTGCAAAGGCTTCTGGAGCACTTTGCCTCACGCGGGGCGATGGATATCAGAGGCATTGGTGAATCAATGGCTGCTACGCTCCTTGAGAGTGGGTTAGTCAAAGATGCGGCTGACATTTATGAGCTGACAAAAGAAGAGTTGCTGACACTGGAAAGAATTGGTGAAAAGAGTGCGGATAATCTTATCCGGGCAATTGACGATAGTAAAAATCGCCCCTTAGCCAGGGTTATTTTCGCCCTGGGCATACGCCATGTGGGTGAAGAGATGGCACAAATCCTGGCGGGACACTTCACCAGCATCGATGCACTGTCCCGAGCCTCCGGAGAAGACCTCATATCCATCCCTGCTGTCGGACCCAAGATTGCCGAGAGCCTGGTTGCTTTCTTTAAGCAGGAAGAAAACCGTAATATTATCGAGCGATTGAGAAGGGCCGGTGTCAGGTTAGCAGAAGAGGTGGTTAAGCCTGAGGGGCTACCCCTGGTCGGGCAGGAGTTTGTTATCACCGGCAGGCTGGCAGCCTTCAGCCGGGAGGAGGCTGAGGCAAGGGTGAAAGCCCTGGGTGGCACCGCCAAAGATAATGTTACCCGTAATACCACCTACCTGGTGGTGGGGGAAGAGCCAGGCGGTTCCAAGCTGACCCGAGCTCGGGAACTTGGCACGAAGCAACTTAATGAGGCGGATTTCCTTCAGAAGATTTTGGAGCAGAAAGCCTGATATGAAATTAATTGTGGGACTGGGTAATCCGGGGCAGGGTTATACTAATAACCGCCACAACCTGGGATTTATCTGTCTCAACCATTTCGCCAGGGCACACGGTATCCAATTTGATAAAAAACAGGCTAAGGCTCGCATTGGTCTGGGAGAAGTTGCCGGTGAGAAGCTGGTAGTGGCCCGCCCCCAGACCTATATGAACCAGAGCGGGCAGGCTGTAAGCCTGCTGGTCAAGAAATATAGTATCAGTCTGGATGATCTTGTGGTCATTCATGATGATCTTGACCTGCCTCCGGGCAAGATTCGCCTGCGCCAGGGTGGCAGTGCCGGGGGGCATAGAGGAGTGGAGTCCATCATTGCTGAGCTGGGTAGCCGTGATTTCCTTCGTATTCGGGTGGGCATTGGACGACCACCGACTGAAGTTGAGGATATTATCGACTATGTCCTCAGTGATTTTACTCCCGCAGAAAGGCAAATCCTCATTCAAACAATACCCACGGTAAGCGAAGCTATTTCTTGCCTTCTCACCGCGGGTATCACAGTAGCGATGAATAAATATAATTAGCCTTAAGCTACTTCAACAGGTCTGCATTCGCTTCCCATGTATCTTTTGCACTTTGGGCCTGAAGGTGAACCAGATGGCATTTGAGACATATCTCATTGCCGATAGCGCCGCTGAGGTTGCCAATAGCAGCCGCATCAGGAGAAGTGGCTGATAGAGCACTTCCTAACTGGTCAACCAGAGCCATGCTGTCAGCATCCACAAAGTACTTACGAGGAATTTCTTTGTTTGTGACCGGGTCAACGTGGCACTGCTTGCAGCCGTCTGTAGCCATAGCCTTATATTGAACAATAAAACTCTGGTAGTTCTGGTTGGCCTTGTCCAACTGTCCTTCCTGCAAGTCAACAAAGGTACCAACAAAGCCTCCGTCCAAAGCCATCATGTAATCAGCCCATTTTAATTCCTTTTTACTGATGGGGTCAGTTACCTTAATGTCATCAAAACTCTTCCAGTGGTATTTCTGCTCGACCTTAACCAGGTAGAGGTCATGACAAGCGGCGCATACTGCGCCGACTCCGCCCATCGCCGGGCCTATCTGGGCAGGGTTACCGCTATCGATAGCCTTACCCAGGGTGTCCACCGGTGCTTGAGGGAAGCGGGATGTCCACTCCGGAACCATCTTGGCCATCTTGGCATATTGAGTCTTAAAAGCCTGGAAGTTAGCCTTGACGTTAGCCATATCCTGCTCCTGCAGGTCTATCCCGATGCCTGAAAACGGGCCAGCGAGATTGAACATCTCGATTAAATATACGGGAGCCAGCGCATTAGGTGGGAAATACTGGTCCAGGGAAGCTGGCGGCGGCCCAGCGATGATCTTTAGCTGCTGGTTAGCTGCGGTTAGCTGTTGGTTCTCCTTCGTCAGTTGGTCTACCTGGGGCTGGAGGTCATTAGCACAGGCCGCCAGGATGAGCAAGAGCAACAATACTCCAAGTCCGATACTGGCTAGCACGATTTTCCGCGTGGTATTATCTCCTTTGACAAAACACCCCCGGCTCACTTAAGCCGATAATATCGTCCAGTGTAGTATCGGCTTAAGGCTGAGTCAATACACATTTGAATGTAATCGATACATTCTTATATGGATAGTTAATCCTTTTTAAGCGATTTTGCGTTGGGTGGGTTTCCCTTTTCTGTCCCGAAGAGATAAAATCAATACTGAGGAAAGACAAAAATAGGGGGTGAGATTGATGAAACTAAACTATTCACCGATAGAGTGGCTGGGCAATAGAGTGAAAATCCTCGACCAGACCCGATTACCACAGGAAGAAGTTTATCTGGAGACGGACGACTACCGGGTGGTCGCCTCCGCCATCAAGAAATTACAGGTGAGGGGGGCACCGGCTATCGGTGTTGCCGGAGCCTATGGCATTGCCCTTGGCGCCCTGGCAATCGAGGCTGACTCAAAAGATGAATTTGTTAAGAAATTCCATCAGGTTAGCAAGGTGATCGCCGGCACTCGCCCCACCGCCCGTAATCTCTTTTTCGCCGTAGAGAGAATGGAGCAGGCTTTAGACAATGCTCTTTCGGCGGAGTTTACACTGAGCGAAGAGAACGTGCTCAGGACAGGTCAGGCTAAAACTGCCGCCAATGTGGCAGATATTAAGACGGCGCTGGTTGAGGAAGCCGTTAAGATACACCGGGAAGAGGCTGAAGCCACTGAGAAATTGAGCCAGCTTGGTGCCGAGCTAATCCAGGACGGCTTTACCATTCTGACCCACTGCAATGCCGGGCCTCTGGCTACTACCGGCTACGGCACGGCTCTGGGTGTCATCATCAAGGCAAGTGAGCAGGGTAAGAGAGTAAAGGTTTTTGCCGATGAGACCCGACCTCTTCTCCAGGGGGCAAGACTGACCACCTGGGAGCTAAAAAGGGCTAACATCCCGGTGACCCTTATCACCGACTCGATGGCAGGCTACTTTATGAGACAGGGTAAGATTGACTGCGTTATCGTCGGTGCCGACAGAATTACCGCCAACGGCGATACCGCCAATAAGATTGGCACTTATACCGTAGCTGTGCTGGCAAAGGAAAACGGCGTACCCTTTTATGTGGCGGCGCCCACCACCACCATCGACCCCTCCCTGAAAACAGGTAAGGAAATCCCCATCGAGCAGCGCAAAGCCGAAGAAGTGACTCATATCCGGGGCGTTTGTATTGCCCCCGATTGTGATGTTGCCAACCCCGCCTTCGATGTTACCCCGGCTAAATACATCACCGCCATCATCACCGAGCGTGGTATAATTAGAAAACCATTTAGGATGGGGATAAAGAAGGTTAGTTAACGTACGTCAGGGCCACACTAGTAAATTATCGATGCCCTAGTCCAATTAGGAGTGTGAAGAATGCCCACAAAGACGATGGTATACAAACGGGTGCTGTTTCAGCCAGAAACCTTGAAAAAAGCTGAGTTCATTATCGGGGAGCTTACCGGAGCAAGCTTTGGCGAGATACTTCCAGAGAAAGAAGTCTTTACGATTGGTGGCCGCGGTAAGATTTCAATCACTGGAGAGGAAACTTGGACATACGATACCGAACCAGAGTTTCTTGCAGATTACAGAAAGGGCTTTGAATTCGCAAGATTCGAAGTATCTTACACAAACAAGAAGACTCATTTTGATGCAGGAAGTCTACGTGTCGTTGTATTCGGAGTTAAGCACCATCATCCAAGTACCGAGGTTGCGATTTCTTTGTCTAGTCGAAGTGACATTGAAAAAGCCTTCAGTGTTTTTGATGAGGCTGTAGAAGATAGCCGTTTACCCGAGACAGCCCCTAGAGTGTTCATCGGACATGGACAAAGTCCCGTTTGGAGAGACCTAAAGGACCACTTGCACGAAAAGCACGGCTATGATGTCGGAGCATACGAAATCGGTGCTACAGCAGGGCTTACGATAAAAGAAGTACTTGAAAAAATGCTTGATAGTAGTTCCTTCGCATTATTGGTTTTGACTGGCGAGGATTTGGACGCAGAGGGTGGGCTTCACGCTAGGGAAAATGTGATTCACGAACTTGGATTATTTCAAGGTCGCTTGGGCTGGCTAAAAGCTATTGTCTTGTTAGAAGAAGATACAAAAGAGTTTTCTAACATTCACGGGATTAATCAAATACGGTTTAAGAAGGGCAATATTAAAGAGACTTTTGGAGATGTCTTGGCTACAATTAAGCGTGAGTTCTCAGGAAAGGAATGAAGGAGGTAATCTAATGCCCAAAGCTAAAATCGGGGGGGGGAGCTTCTTAAGGTGAGTCTAAGAGAGGCTTCGCCTCTCTTCTAATACCTCCCTCTCCCCTTCGCAAGGGGAGAGGGATAAAGAGCCTGTCCTGAGCGAAGTGAAGGAGTGAGGGGTTAATCCCTTAACATTCGTGATATAATATCCCTGCGTGGTGAGATTCCAGGGAGGCGTTTTATGGCGGTAAAATTTGTTCTAACTGATTACGTTAGTCAGGCTTTAGCCCAGGCTATTTACGATAAGCTCGATGATGGCACTTTTGCAGGGCGTATTCCAGCTTGTCCGGGGGTAATCGCTTTTGGCAAGACTCTGAGTAAATGTGAAGCTGAATTACGCTCCACTTTAGAAGACTGGATTTTAGTCGGGCTTAAACTCGGTCACCCGTTACCGGTAATCAGCGGCATCGACCTTAACAAGGAGCCTCAAAGTGAGCCAGTGGAGGCAGTGTAAGCAGCGGGAGTTCATCCGTCGCCTTCGTAAACTTGGCTTCGATGGCTCATACTCCGGCACCAGGCATCAGTTTATGATTTATCAGCAGCACCGCCTGGCAATCCCCTCTAACGCTGAATATTCCGTGCCTCAACTGCGTATGATGCTCAGGGAAGTGGAACAAATCACGGGACGCCGGATATCGGCTGATGATTGGAGCCGTCTTGGTAAAGAGAAATAGTTGTTTAAGGATGCCTAATGCCACAACCACAAGCTAAAATCAGGGTTATCAGGGGCACTTCTTACGGTGAGTCTAAGAGAGGCGAAGCCTCTCTTCTCAATTCCTTCCCTCTCCCCTTCGTAAGGGGAGAGGAATAAAGGGTGAGGGGTTCAAGCCAAGCCTTAAATTCGCTATAATGGGAATACAATCAAGGGAGGCGGAAGATGACACTGCCATTGAGTGGAATGACAATGGAGCAACTTCTGGTTTTGATAGACGAGCTGGTTGACAAACGTTTGACTGATTTCTGGAGTGAGCTGCGGAAACTGGACGAAATAAACCAGTCCCAAATAGAGGCTTTGGAAAATAGAGTCGATTACATTGAAGAAAAATTGGTAGAGATTCTGGCCAGCCCGGAGGGAGGGCTGGAAATCCTGGAAGTTCTGGAAGTCAGAGAAGAGATTATTGAGAAACCGAAAGCCCAAAGGAAATCCAGGAAAAAGAAAATTCCTGCTAAAAAAGTAACCTGAGGAGTAATAATATGCCACAAGCCAGAGCTAAAATCGGGGTCATCGGGGGGAGCGGGCTGTACGACATCGAGGGGATGACGGCTATCAAAGAAGTTGACATAACCACACCTTTTGGCAAGCCGAGCGATACCATCGTTACCGGTGAGCTGGGTGGGGTGGGTATTGCCTTCCTGCCCCGTCACGGTAAGGGTCACCGCATCCTGCCTACCGAAGTGCCATCGCGGGCTAATATCTATGCCTTGAAGTCGCTGGGAGTCGAGCACATCATCGCCGTCTGCTCGGCGGGCAGCTTCAAGAAAGAAATCGAGCCGGGCCACCTGCTTATTCCCGACCAGCTTATCGACCGCACGCGGGATAGAGTCAATACCTTCTTCGGCGAGGGCATTGTAGCTCATATTCCCTTTGCAGACCCCTTCTGTCCGGCATTGAGCCAGGTCTTGTATCAATCAGCCAGGGATGTCGGAGCTACCGTCCACCCCAAAGGCACCTTCGTGGTTATGGAGGGTCCTGCCTTCTCCACCCGGGCGGAATCGCGGCTTTACCGCTCCTGGGGGGCAGACCTTATCGGCATGACGGCTTTGCCTGAAGCCAAGCTGGCGCGGGAAGCTGAAATCTGCTACGCTATCATCGGCTGCGTGACTGATTACGACAGCTGGTGGCAACCCGGTAAGCCAGTTACGGTGGATGTTATTCTCGATACTATGCACCGCAATGTCGATACCGCCAGGAATATTATCAAGCTGGCCATCAGCCGCATAGCCGAGAAGCGTGACTGTGTTTGTGCTACGGCTCTGGAGATGGCGATTGTTACCGCTGCGGAGAGAATTCTGCCTGAGCAGAAGCAGAAACTGGACTTGCTGATAGGCAAGTATATTAAGTAGTTTGGATACCCTCTCTAACCCAACTGTCATTCCGTGCTTGACACGGAATCCAGAAAACCCGCCCTCTGCTTTTGGCTATTGGTATTTAGATACCGACGAAAGTCGGTACGGAGGTAACATCGGTAAACAGCTGCCACAGTTGAAGACAAGCCTCATCTCACCTATAATGTAATTCGCTCCTCCTTTTGAAAAAGAGTGGGTGCCAGGAAAGACTCTACGGGGGAATGAATTTAACAACTCTATGCTTGATGCAAAATTCGGTTGCTTGCCCACGATGAGTGGCAGTGTGCCTAATACTGACCCGGGCGAGGCATGCTCTCTGGTCACCCGTTACCTGGAGGACATTCCCGCCTGGCCCCAGCTACCCAGGCGTTCCTTCCTGGAGAATATGTATGTCCAGTGGAGCCAGGGCTTCCCCGGTTTAGTTATCGAGGGGAACAGTATCTATATCGACCGGTCTAAGGATTTGACTCCGGCTTTGGTGCAACTCTATACTGCCTACCTGGAGAACGATTTCAATAAATATCCAATCAGTGCGGATTATGCTGCCGGTCTGTATACTTTTCTCGGATTGGGAAACCTATCGCCCCGCGCCGTCAAAGGGCAGGTAACCGGTCCGATTAGCTGGGGGCTGACGGTTACCGATAAAGACAAGCGCTCGATAATCTATGATGATGTTCTGGGTGATGCTGCTGCCAAACTGCTGAGACTAAAAGCAAGCTGGCAGGAGAAGGTACTGAGCCAGCTCTCGAAAAACACCATCATCTTTGTCGACGAGCCTTATATGGCTTCCTTTGGCTCTGCCTTTATCTCCCTCTCCCGGGAACGGGTTACCGGTCTGCTGGAGGAGGTCTTTAGCGGTATTAGCGGGTTGAAGGGAGTCCACTGCTGTGGTAATACGGATTGGTCGGTGCTGCTTGCCACCAGCGTTAATATACTGAATTTTGATGCTTACAACTTTGCTCAGTCGTTCAGCCTCTATCCGAAAGACGTAAAGAGGTTTCTGGATAGGGGTGGGGCTATTGCCTGGGGTATCGTCCCCGTGGAAGCTGAGACGCTGGCTAAGGAAACGGTCGCCAGCCTTAAAGACCGTCTTGAGGAAGCTATGGTACCCTTTACCAGAGATGGTACCCACTTTAAGCAATTGATTGAGCAAGGGCTGCTGACACCTAGCTGTGGGCTGGCGTCTCTCACTGGTGATGAGGCTACCCAGGCATTGGAGCTACTGGCTGAGCTATCGATAGTCATCAGAAAACGCTACCTTTAAGAGAGATTTACCGGGATAAAGATGGTCGTGAAATCGGGTTATATTATCAGGAGGAAAGATGAATAAGAGAAAACGAGTAGCTATTCAAAAGCACCGGCGTAAAGCAAAAAAACTGGATGCCACAAATAAGGCTAAATAAACTCCAGCCTGCCCGATAAGCCGGTGGTTCTTTATATTCACCGTCGCCGGCTGTAAGCAGGGGTTGGCGTTGCCAGCCTGCGGCTACGGGTTATGGCATTAGTCAGGAGAGGCACTCTAAGTCATATTGAAGCTAAGGAGAGAGAGCATGAAAAGGGTTAATAGCATTATCCTTCTCATTTTGCTGGTCGCGGGACTGGTGGCTATTGCCGGGTGTGGTCCTGGTGCTGGTGCTAAGGTAAATTTGCAGGGAGTTAGTCTGGGAAGGGTAGATATGGAGGGTAAGCCAATCAGTGGTCTTCCCTCGGATAAGATTGACCTGTTACTGGATGTTTCTGCCCAGGAGATTCGGGTTAACTTAAGCACGGATAACTCAAGTTCGGATGTGACCATTCTAACGCTGCTGCCGTCAGGGGCAACCATTGAAATAAGAGATGGCGGGGTAGTAATGAAAGGGTTCAAGCCCGAGCAAGTGAAGCCGCAGTGGGCAACGGGCAATGCACAGTAAGTCAGACGCCAAAACCCCAGGTTGAGCGTTGCCTCGAAAGTCATTCTGAGGAGTCCCGATGGAATCGGGACGACGAAGAATCCGCTCTCGGAAGGAGTAAAACGGATTCTTCGCGGAGTTCACACTGAACATAGTGAATGTGCTCAGAATGACATAAATGTGGTACTTTTAGGGCAAGACTCCCGGTTCGGGAAAAGGAGGGTTCATGCCACGGTTACCGAAAGTAGTTCAAGCTCTCCTCAATCCCCAAATCTACCCTGAGTCTGCCCCGGCAGTAGAAATGGTGCAGACCCAGATGTCCTTTGTTTTTCTGGCTGGCGACTATGTTTATAAAATAAAGAAGCCGGTCAATCTGGGCTATCTGGACTACACCACCCTGAGCCAGCGCCACTTTTACTGTCAGCGGGAGGTCGAACTCAACCAGCGTCTCTGTCCTGATACCTATTTAGGCCTGGTGCCCATCACCCGTAACAGGGGTGATATTTTGCTGGATGGCGGGGGCAGAGTTATCGAGTATGCCGTCAAGATGCGTTATCTCCCCCAGGACAGGATGATGAATGTGCTGCTGGTCAAAAAGCAGGTGTCTGCCGCCATGGTGGCACAGGTAGCCCAAAAGCTGGCTGCCTTCCATCATCAGGCGGCGACCGATGCCACTATCAGCGCCTTCGGGGAGCTTGATGCTATCAGGGTGAATACCGAGGAGAATTTCAGCCAGACCCTGCCATACATTGGCAATACTATTTCTGAGGCACAGTATCGCCACATCAAGGATTACACCAATAGTTTTATTGCTAATAATGCCCCTCTGTTTGCCAGGCGGGTGGCCGAGGGCAAGATACGGGATTGTCACGGCGACCTTCACGCTGCCCATATTTGCTTTACCCCTTCGATAAATTCACTGAGCCGTAGTTCAGTACAAGCAGGACAGGCCGATGACATTTGCATTTATGACTGTATCGAGTTTAACGACAGGTTCCGCTATTGTGATGTCGCCTCCGAGATTGCCTTTCTGGCCATGGATTTAGACCACTACGGGCGTTTAGACTTATCCAGAAGTTTTGTTGAGGCTTATGTGTCTTCCAGCCGGGATAAGGAGCTGCTCCAGCTGCTCAGTTTTTATAAGTGCTACCGGGCCTATGTGCGGGGCAAGGTGGAGGGGTTTAAACTTGACGACCCCCATATCTCGGCAGAGGAAAAGATAAAAATATTAGCGGTTGCCCGGAGCTATTTCGAGCTGGCAGAAGGGTATGTATGATAGAGGAGGCTCTATGGTTAAAGTGGGGCGGAACGATCCTTGTCCATGCGGAAGTGGCAAGAAGTATAAGAAGTGTTGCCAGACGTTAGCCGAACGGATACAAAAGATAATGGGGTCGAATAGTACCTCTATTCCTTTAGATGCCTTTGCCGAAGGGAACAATGTAGATTCTGGAATCGCTAGAGCATATTATCTGACTGATACCATTAACCTGTTAACTTGGAAAATTGAGGAATTGGTATTGCTTAAGAACCTTACCGAGATGGTAAAGGCAATTGAACTATGCATCTCAAACAAGTTCATAATTTCTGCCCTTAAACTGACGTATGCAGCGATAGACAATCTCGCATACCTTGGAACTAATCGTCAGACAGTGAAAAAACCTGAATTCATCAAATGGGTTAAGTCATTTTTACTATCAGGTTCGAAACTGTCTTGCACGGCTGAGGAACTGTATGCCGAACGTTGCGGGCTTTTACACCAAAATACTGGAGCTACCCATAATTTGTCTTCTGGAATGAAGAACATATATTACACCATTGGTGATAGTGAACCTGAGAAGGGCATAGAATATGTTGATGAATCCAGAAGAGACCAATGCAAATTTATCAGCATTGAATCCCTTAAGAATGCTTTATATCAAGGGATATTGAAATATTTACAAGAGGTTTCTAAGGACACATCTTTGAAAGAAAGGCTATTGGAACGAGCTCAGAAATATTTTGCCAATGTGGAGGAGCAGACAACCGACACGGAAAGTTAGTACGTTACAAGCACTATAGGAGATTGCTTCGCTGCGCTCGCAATGACATCCTTTCTTCGTCATTGCGAGGAGCGTTGGCGACGAAGCAATCTCAAATCAAGCGATAAGGGAAATGTGTAAATTGAAAGAGCCATTCGCTAAATTCATAGAAAACAACTTAGGCTCCGGTTTTGTGCTGATTGCCTGCGGGCTACCGGTTACCGGCAAAACCTGGCTGACGAAAGAGGTCGCCCGGATTAAGGGCTACCCTCTCCTGCGCACTGACCTTATCAGGTTGGAGGTGCTTAAAAACGAGGATATCTTCGATGAAAAAGTAGCCGCCGATATGGCAAAAAGGACTGCCGTCTATGACGAGATGTTCCGGCAGGCGGATGAGGCTCTGGACCAGAGTGACGGTGTCATACTCGATGCCACCTTTGTGACGCAGCTATTAAGGAGACAGTCCGCCGCCATCGCCGCCAAACATGACCTGACCTTCGTTATTTTGCAAACGGACTGCCCGCAAGATGTGGCCATCCGACGGATATTGAACCGCACCAAAGAGAATTATGAATCGAATGCCCTGACCGAGGAAGCCTACCTCGACAACAAAAAGAGGTTCGAAGCCGTGGATTTGGCTGATTTAAAGGGCTTGTATCCAGACCTCGCTATTCTCCACCTGACAGTCGATACCAGTAGTGACTCGCCCGAAGGCTGGTCCGTTATCAGCGTGACAAAAAGATAGATGAGCATGCTTGCCTTGCACTATTTGGCAATAGGTTAGTAATCAGGTCTTTGAAGAGGGGCAAAGCCCTTCTTTTTAATTTCTCCCCTTCTCTTTCAAGGGAGCTTTGTATCAAAAGTGGGTTCATCTCATGTCACTCTGGAGTCCCGATGTGCCGATTCGTTTTCACTCCTGCGGCATCCCGTATGAACGAAGTGAAATCGGGAGAATCGGGACTCCTCCAGAATGACATTTAATACAATACCTCTTAAAGGAGAGGGGGGCACAGAGGATGCGGTAGTAACCAAATCCAAGCCTTCAGGCTATAATAGACGGCAGTGGAGTGCTATAATAGAGCTAGAGGTTAGCTATGCACCAGGCATTGCTCTACGAAAAACTGCCGAACTCCAGGGTCAGGTGCGGAACCTGCCAGTGGCGTTGCCGTCTGTCTCCGGATAAGTTTGGTGTCTGCGGCATGTATCAGAATCAGGATGGGATTCTCTATAACCTGAACTACGCCATGGCTTCGTCGGTAGCCGTCGATCCGATTGAAAAGAAGCCGTTATTCCACTTCTACCCCGGCACTTCGGTATTCTCTCTGGGCACTCTGGGTTGTAACTTTCACTGTCAGCACTGCCAGAACTGGGAAATTGCCTCGGCTGATAGCAGGACAATACAGCGTAGCTGTCAGGAAATGCTACCCCAGGCGGCGGTAGAGATGGCTAAAGCTTCTCAGTGCCAGGGCATTGCCTGGACATACAACGAGCCTAGCGCCTGGTTTGAATATACCCTTGACTCAGCCAGGCTGGCTAAGGCGAACAATCTATATACCGTTTATGTAACCAACGGCTACCTCTCGCCGGAGGCACTGGATACTATCGGACCTTACCTGGATGCCTGGCGTGTCGATATTAAGGGCTTCTCTGATTACTTTTATCGCCAGTTAGCCAGGGTGCCCCGCTGGCGAGAGATACTCGATGTTACCAAGCGGGCTAAAGATAAATGGAATATGCATGTCGAGGTTGTCACCAATATCATTCCCACCCTGAATGACGATGACCAGCAGCTCGAGGGACTGGCTCACTGGATACGGGATGAGCTTGGCGAGCTAACGCCGTGGCATGTCACCCGATTCTATCCTCAGCACCATCTGATGCACTTACCCCCCACTCCCATGGCTACTATAGAGCACGCCTGCGAGATCGGCCAAAAAGCCGGTCTTAAGTTTATCTATGCAGGTAATGTGCCCGGGCATAAGAGCGAGAGCACCATTTGCTACTCCTGTGGTCAGCTTATCGTGGAAAGATTAGGTTATCAGACTAAGGTAGTCGGCCTGGCAGGGTCAAAGTGCAAGTTCTGCGGGGCAGAACTTAATTTCAGGACGATCGGCTAAGCCAAAGGGCGTGACTCAAAAGTCATTCTGAGGAGCGAAGCGACGAAGAATCCGCTCTCTGAGGGGACTAACACGGATTCTTCGCGGAGTTCACACTGAACATAGTGAATGTGCTCAGAATGACATAAATGTGGTACTTTTAGGGCAAGGCTCTTGAAAAGGGGAAGGGGATAAAGGGGATAGGGTTACAAAATAACAGGGGGGTGAGGTCGATGATTAGAAATCCAGTTGTCGCCGGTCAATTCTATCCCGCCTCGCCTGACCAGCTCAGGACGATGATTAAGGGATTTGTTGATGAGAAGGCAACCAAAGAAGAGATAATCGGTCTGGTAGTGCCTCATGCCGGCTATGTCTACTCGGGAGCGGTCGCCGGGGCGACTATCTCGCGAGTCAAATTTAAGAATACCTTTATCATTCTGGGCCCCAATCATACCGGTAATGGACCACCCTTTAGTATCATGACCGAGGGAGCCTGGAAAACACCCCTGGGCCAGGTAGAGATTGATTCGGCACTGGCTAAAGAGATTCTAGCCACATCCAGTTACTTGCAGGAAGACCATTTAGCCCATCAAGCTGAACACTCCATCGAGGTTCAGCTTCCCTTTTTACAATACTCCAAGCCCGATATCAAGTTCGTGCCCATCGTCCTCAGCTATGCCGACGGGGCAATCTATCAGGAAATCGGCAGGGGAATAGCTCAAGCCATTAAGAAGTTAAATAGAGAGGTGGTCATACTTGCCTCCAGTGATATGACCCACTACGAGCCGGATGAATCGGCCCGGCAGAAAGATGCCCAGGCGATTGAAGCTATACTGGCTCTGAATGGGGATGAGCTATTAAAGCGAGTTCGGGAATTAAATATAACGATGTGCGGCTATGCCCCGGCGGTCAGCCTCATCGCTGCCGCCAGGGAACTGGGGGCAGACAAGGCAGAACTGGTCAAATATCAGACCAGCGGCGATACCAGCGGCGATTATGGCAGCGTGGTGGGCTATGCCGGTGTGATAATAAGGGGGAGTCACCCGCTGGCCAGATTAGCCCGGGAAACAGTCGAGGCCTATATCAAGACAGGCAAAACTCCCAGGTTAAAAGAGCTTACCCCCGAGATGAAAGAGAAGGCAGGAGTTTTTGTTTCTATTCATAAGCTGGGTGGGCTGCGGGGTTGTATCGGTACATTTGAGCCGACCCGTCCCAATGTGGCTGAGGAGATTATGAGTAATGCCGTCAGTTCGGCGACCCGAGACCCCCGCTTCTCACCCATTACCCCTGATGAGCTTAAAGACCTTGACTACAGCGTGGATGTGCTGAGCTCACCAGAGCCTATTGAAAGTCCCGACCAGCTAGACCCCAAAAAGTACGGGGTTATAGTGGAATCCGGGTGGCGGCGGGGCTTGCTGCTGCCTGACCTGGAAGGGGTGGATAGTGTTGAGCAGCAGATTGACATCAGCCGCCAGAAAGCTGGCATCGGCAACGATGAGCCAGTCAAGCTCTACAGGTTTGAGGTGAAGAGGTATAAGTAACAGGAGGGAATTAGCATAAAGGGAAAAGAATAAATAATTTGGGAGGGTGAGATGATTACTTTACAAGGCATGCGATTAAATCAAAAGGGCCACATTCTCTATCTAACTAGCGCCACGGTGGAAGAAATTAAAAAGTGGTTTGATGCTGGCAATATCTATGCTGATATTTGGAAAAGAGAGAAAGAAGAAGGTTATCAAAGAGCGCCTGATGCGAAAAGGTACAAGGAAATTGCAAAATATTTAGAGGGAGGTTTGGGGATTGCAGAAACTCTACTTCCTAGTTCTCTCATCCTAAACATAAGGCAAAAAGGAACTATAGAATTCAAAGCCTTCGAAAAATCCAAGAGCAAGGAAACTATAGAATCAGGCGAGATTTTAATTGATGACGCAGCCATGCCTTTTTGTCAGGTTGACGGACAGCACCGTGTACGAGGGTTGATTGAAGCATATAAGGATCTCAAGGAAAGACAACCGGCTGATTTTGAAGAGATTAGGTCTTACCCCGTTCCACTAACAATAATAGAAGTTGACCGTCCGACAGAAGCAATCCAGTTTGTTGTAATTAATAGCACTCAGAGAAAAGTAGAGCCTAATTTAGTGCTAAGAATTCTTGCTAAGCGATACAGGGATAAAAGTGAAGAATTAGAGGAGTTCTTTTTAAGGGGTAAAACGTGGCGTATTTGGGCAGTGGAAGTATGTGACGGACTTAATTTGAGTCCAGACCCATCTTGGTGTGATAGAATTATTGCCCCAGGGGACGAACGTAAAGGCAGAGTAATAAGCGAACAAAATTTCGTAAATACTTTAGAAACAGTTTATTCTAAGATTGACCGTGACGCTATAAAGAGTTACCTACCTCTCTATTGGAAAGCTATTTCAAGTCTCTGGACAGACTGTATTGGTGAAAATGCGGTTAGGTATTCCTTGCAACGCACAAATGGAACCAGCGTTTTTCACTGGTTATTTCCTTTTGTTTATTTCAAAAGTAAAAGCCTCGGTGGCGTTAAACTTAAAACATTTATTGACATCCTTAAACCAGTAAGCAAAAAGTTACCCCCCTCGTTCTGGATAAGAGGCGGGGAAGCAAAATTATATACCAGTAGAGGAAGCCAACAAGAACTCGTAGATAGGATGATTGCATATACTTTGCCTAAGGGTAAGATGTTTAAGTTAGGTACATTGGACCCAAAATTAGAAGATACTAAAGAAGCAAAAACTTGGCAGGCTGCAGAGAAGCTCATTCCACTACGTCTATACCACTTCTTTGACCAGAACAAACTAAATGGTATTGACGCTAACGCTACTGGAGTGTATGTCTTTTACTCGTTTACAAAGCAAAACTTTTATGTCGGGCGTTCCCAAAAAGGTGACTTAAAATCACGGCTGCAGAAACATTTACAAAATAAAGAGAGCGAGTTTCATATTTTTAATTATCGTTTATGCAAAGAACCTAAAGAGGCTCACGATTTAGAATGCGCTTTATTTCACCTATTTCCTCATGACCAATTAATTAATAAAGAACACCCCAGTGCTTTCGAAGGCAGAAAGTGCCCATTTTGCGCAACTCTAGCTTTAGTTTAGCATGGAGTTTAAGAGGGCGAAGCCCCTCTTCCATAACCTCCCCCTTCCTTTGATAAGGGAAGGGGGATACAGGGGGTGAGGTGGAAAAAGACATTAACTTGCTTTAATTCTTTGACATAGCGGCATATATATGCTTTAATATATGAAAAGTTACCTGTAGGAGTGACCAATGAAAAGAACCATGATTTATCTGCCTGACGATACCCACCAGGGATTAAGAAAGATTGCCTTTGAACATAATACTTCCATCGCCGAGCTTATCCGGCGGGCTGTTGACAGAGCTTATGGGGAGGATATCGAGGATATCCGCGATATGGAGGAGGAGATGGAAAAGTACTTAGCTGACCCGTCCTCGGCGACTAGTTGGGATGAATTGCGCCCGAAGAAAAAAGTGAATGTATGAAATCCTGTTCACTTCGCGTGCCAGCCGTGAGTTCAAACAACTTACACCGGTTGCCCAGAGACGTTTAGCAACTGCAATTGACCGTCTTTCCGAAAATCCCAGGCGACCGGGAATGATAAAATTGAAAAGTCCGGGGCAGATATACCGGGTTCGAATAGGTGACTGGCGGGTAGTTTACAAGATTGTTGACAAGGATAGTCTCGTTTTTATTGGTAAAATTGTCCGGCGCTCTGAGGATACTTATCGGGACTTAGATGAAATATTTTGATTTATGAAGGAGAAAAAATGCTAAAAGACCTGATATTGCAAAACCGGAGCTACCGCCGATTTTACCAGGATGTTGCCATAGAACGGGAGACACTGAGGGAGCTGGTTGACCTGGCCCGGCTTTCGGCGACGGCCACCAACCATCAACCACTGAAATTTATCCTTTCCTGCGACCCGGCAAAGAATGCCCTGATTTTTCCCCATATTGGCTTTGCCGGTCTGCTCAAGGACTGGCACGGTCCGCCGGAAGGAGAGCGCCCCTCAGCCTATATCATCATTCTGGGAGATACCGAGATAAGCAAGAACTTTGGTTGTGACCACGGCATCGCCGCCCAGAGTATTCTGCTCGGTGCCCGGGAGAAGGGTTTAGGCGGTGTGATGCACGGTTCGGCAAAGAAGGGACCACTGAGCCAGGCTCTGGGGATACCGCCGCGCTACGAGATACTGCTGGTAATATCACTGGGTAAGCCTAAGGAAAAGGTGGTCGTTGAGACCGTCGGGGCTGATGGCGATACCAAATACTGGCGTGATAGCGAAGGCGTGCACCATGTGCCCAAGCGCCGCCTGGACGACATCATCATCGGCTAAATCTACTTGACGAGTACCCGTCGTTTACAGTCGTAGCAGTGTATGCTATAATTATCAATCTATGCTATACTGAATGGCAGTAAAAGGGTTAGCCTAGAATTAAAGAAGAGAGAGATAATGTAAATTGGAAAAGACAAAGAAGACGGAAATCATCAAGAAGTATGCCCGCCACGAGGGAGATGCCGGTTCCACCGAGGTTCAGGTAGCCCTGCTTACCGAGAGGATAAATGAGTTAACCGGCCACATGGCGGTAAATCGGCATGACTACCACACGCAATACGGCTTGATTAAAATGGTGGGCAAAAGAAGAAGGCTGCTGGCTTACCTCAGCCGGGAAGACACCGACCGCTATAACAGCCTCATCAGCCAACTCGGACTTCGCAGATAGCTTTTAACAAACAAGGGGGAAGCATTGGCAAAACATCAATCTTTTCAGTGTGAGGTCGGAGGCAGAAACCTCATCATAGAAACAGGTAAACTGGCCGAACAAGCCGCTGCTGCCGTAACTATCCGCTATGGAGAAACGGTGGTGCTGGTTACTGCCTGTGTTACTAAAGAACCCCGCGAGGGTATCGATTTTCTGCCCCTGACTATCGATTATGAAGAAAGACTATATGCTGCCGGTAAGATTCCGGGTGGCTTTATCCGCAGAGAGGGACGCCCCAGCCAGGAGGCAACATTAGCCAGCCGCCTTACCGACCGTCCGTTGCGTCCGCTCCTACCCAAGGAATGGCGTAACGACATCCAGCTGGTCATTACCGTTCTTTCCGCCGACCAGGAAAATGACCCTGATATTCTGGCGGTTATCGGTAGCTCGACTGCACTAACGATGTCAGAGGTGCCCTTTGCCGGTCCGGTGAGCGCTGTCCGCATCGGCTATATAGACGGTGAGCTAATACTGAATCCAACACTGGCCCGTCTTGCAGAAAGTCAGCTTGACCTGGTTGTCGCCAGTACCCGGACAAAAGTCGTAATGATAGAGGCTGGAGCCAGGGAGATTTCGGAAGATATTATTTTCCGTGCCATTCAATTTGGTCACGAGGCAAACCAGGCTATTATCAACCTCCAGGAACAAATGCAGCAGGTTTGTGGTAAACCCAAGGTAGCAGCACCGGTCAAAGAGGCTAACCCTGAGGTGGCTGCCGCTGTTTCGTCAATCGTTGATGATAAGCTGGGCCAGGCCCTGAGTCGCTCCAATAACTCAGAGCGGGAACAAGCCCTCTCTGACCTGCAAAAAGAAATCCTGGAGCAGCGAGGGGATTTTTCTGCAAAAGAAATACTGGCTGCTTTTGATACTAAAATCAGGACTGCAATCAGAGCCAGTCTCCTGGAACGGGGACAACGCACCAGCGGCCGCAGCCTGACCGAGATACGACCCATTAGCTGTGAGGTAGGGCTGCTGCCACGTACTCATGGCTCAGCTCTGTTCACCCGTGGCCAGACGCAAGTGCTGGCAATTACTACTCTGGGCTCTGCCCGGAAGGAGCAGCAGCTCGATGGACTGGGCATAGAGGAGACCAAGCGCTTCATGCATCACTATAACTTTCCCTCCTTCTCTAACGGTGAGGTGAGGCGTATCGGCACACCCAGCCGCCGGGAAATCGGCCACGGTGCCCTTGTCGAACGCTCACTGCTGCCGATAGTCCCCAAGGATGAGGATTTTCCTTACACTATCCGTCTTGTCTCCGAGGTTCTCAGCTCCAGCGGCAGCACATCTATGGCCAGCGTTTGTGCCAGTAGCCTGTCGCTGATGGATGCAGGCATCCCGATAAAGAGCCCTGTTGCTGGTATAGCGATGGGTTTAGTCAGTAATGACCAGGGTAAATATGCTGTTCTGACCGATATCGAAGGTATCGAAGATAACTACGGTGATATGGATTTTAAGGTGGCGGGTACTACCGAGGGCATCACCGGAGTACAAATGGATACCAAACTCAAAGGCCTGAGCATGGAAATTGTGGAAAAGACACTAAAGCAAGCCCGGGAGGCTCGCTTGTTTATCCTGGGTAAAATGAGCCAGGCTATCAGTGCCAGCCGTCCTGAACTCAGCCGCTACGCGCCGAGAATATTTAAAATAGCCATCCCCCCGGATAAGATTGGCACTGTTATCGGTCCGGGAGGTAAGACAATCCGAGCCTTATCTGAGGCAAATAAAGTGGACATTAATATCGAGAATGATGGTAGCGTGTTTATCAGCTCCCCCGATGAGGCAACTGCCCGTAAAGCTATCGCTGCCATCGAGGGTCTAACCAGGGAAATAGAAATCGGCAGTGTTTTCACGGGCAAGGTGACCCGCATACTGAACTTCGGCGCTTTTGTCGAAATTCTGCCCGGTAAAGAAGGCATGGTGCATATCAGTGAGCTAGCCTACTACCGGGTAGCCACTATCGAAGACGAGGTTAAGCTGGGGGAAGAGATGACCGTGGTGGTAATTAAAAACGAGGAAGGCAAGATAGGGCTTTCACGCAAAGCATTACTGCCCAAGTCGGCGCCGGCACCGGGAAGCGGGGCACCGAATGAGCCATCTCCTGACGAGGGTCGTCCACCCAGGGGTAAGTTTCCGCCCAGGAGATGAACTAAACACCGGAGACCGGTGCAAGCAACAGTCGCACTCCTTATTTACTTCAGATACTTGTATTACTAAGCTGATAAAACCGTAATTACTGTCACAAACAAGAAAGCCCTTTATCCGAGATAAGGGCTGGTGTATCTTGTATATCAGGAGGGCACTAACCGTTTTAGTGCTTCAGTGTTAGAGTTATGAAACCAATCAGGGTAGTTGTTCACGGCGCCTTAGGCAAAGTGGGACAAGAAGTAGTTAAAGCCCTGTGTTCGGAGCCTGAAACACAGGTAGTCGGCGCGGTAGATTTACAAGCTTCCGGAGATTATCTCTCCCTGCCCGATGGCTCAGGTAAAATTCCTTTCTCTGCTGATTTAAGCAACCTCCTCAACAAGTACCCGGCGGATGTGATGGTGGATTTCACTGTGGCTAAGGCCTCCATGCCGGCGGTACGCACTGCCGCCAGGAAGGGAGTCAACCTGGTTATCGGGACCACAGGATTCACTGCTGACGAGCTTGGTGAGATGGAAAAACTGGCAACCGCTAACAAGATTGGGATAGTAGTCGCCCCCAACTTTGCTCTGGGGGCAGTGTTGATGATACACCTGGCCAAGATAGCTGCTAAATACCTGGATTATGCTGAAATCATCGAGCTGCACCACCACCTGAAAGCCGATGCACCTTCCGGTACTGCCCTGGCTACTGCCAGAGCCATGGCTAAAGCTAAGGGGAAGCCCTTCTCCTGCCCTCCCGAGCAAGGGCAGGTCTCAGCCAGCCGGGGAGAGCAGGTGGAAGGTATTACTCTGCACAGTGTACGCCTACCCGGTCTGATGGCACATCAGGAGATAATCATGGGGGCAGCCGGACAGACGTTGAGCATACGGCACGATACTATCAGCCGGGAATGCTATATGCCAGGCGTTATATTGGCCATTAAGGAAGTGGTAAAACGGCAGGGACTAATCTATGGCTTGGATACCCTGCTTAATCTATAGGAGATAGTGATGAAAGAGTATAGAGTGGCAATTGTCGGGGCTACCGGTATGGTCGGACAGGAGTTCATCAAGGTTCTGGAGCAACGTAACTTTCCCATGGCATCAGTCAGTCTCTTTGCCTCAGACCGCTCTGCCGGTAAGAAGATGTTTGTCGCCCACAAGGAGATTGAAGTCAAAGAGACTACCACTGAGTCTTTCCAGGGGATAGATATCGCCCTCTTCTCAGCGGGGGCTGAGATTAGTCATCACTTCTCGCCGATAGCCGCCAAAGCCGGCGCGGTAGTTATCGATAATAGCGCCGCTTTTCGCATGGAGTCTAACGTGCCACTGGTAGTGCCTGAGATTAACCCCGAAGACATTAAGTGGCATAAGGGGATTATCGCTAATCCTAATTGCTCCACGATTCAAATGGTGGTGGCTCTATACCCGTTACATAAAGTCAATCCCATCAAACGTATTATCGTCGATACCTATCAGTCGGTATCAGGTACCGGCTCGGCTGCCATTGAAGAACTGACCGTGCAAGCCAGGCAAGTGCTGGATGGGAAAAGTACTATCCCTCATGTTTACCCTCACCAGATAGCCTTTAACATATTACCGGAGATAGATGTTTTCCTGGACAATAGCTATACTAAAGAAGAGTGGAAAATGGTAGAGGAAACCCGCAAGATAATGCACGCACCTGAAATCGCTGTTTCCGCCACCTGTGTGCGAGTGCCGGTATTTATCGGACACAGCGAGTCAGTGCATGTCGAATTCTCCCACCCGATATCGCCCGATGAGGCACGGCGCATTCTTACCCAGGCTCCGGGAGTCAAGGTGTTGGATGACCCGGTTATCAGTCTTTATCCTCAGCCCTGGGCCGCCGCCGGCACCGATGAGGTTTATGTCGGGCGCATTCGCCGGGATGCTTCCCACCCCCGCGGCCTGGTGATGTGGGTGGTAGCTGATAATATCCGTAAAGGGGCTGCTCTAAATGCCGTCCAGATTGCCGAAGAGATGGTTAAAAGAGAATGGCTACATCCGAGGGATTAAGACAATGAAAAAACCAGGACGCTTGCTGACCGCTATGGTAACCCCCTTTGACGCAAAAGGGGAGGTGGATTACGCACAAGCCAGGAAATTAGCCTTAGCCTTGCTCGATTCAGGCAGCGAAGGTGTGGTGGTGGTGGGTACCACCGGAGAATCACCTACCCTTATCCGAGAGGAAGAGCTACGCCTCTTCAGCGAGGTGAAATCAGCCGTCGGCAACCGGGGGACAGTCATCGCCGGCACCGGCAGTAACAGCACCGCCGAAGCCGTAGAGACAACCAGGGAAGCCGAGCGCCTCGGCGTCGATGCCTGCCTGCTGGTTGTTCCCTACTACAATAAACCGACCCAGGAAGGCTTATACCAGCACTTTAAGACGATTGCTCAGAGCACCAGCTTACCCTGCATACTCTACAATGTGCCTTCACGTACCGTGACCAACCTCTCTGCCGAGACGGTTATCAAACTCAGCCAGATAGACAACATTATCGGCGTCAAGGAAGCCAGTGGTAACCTGGAGCAGGTCTCCCAGATAATCAGCCAGGCAAGAGCCGATTTTCTCGTCTGGAGTGGCAATGATGGTGATACTCTGCCCATACTTGCTCTGGGTGGCTATGGAATAATCAGTGTTGCCTCGCACCTGGTGGGTAAGCAGATAAGTGAAATGATTGATAGCTTTATCAGTGGCAAGACAGGTAAAGCTGCTGAGATACACCGCCACCTGATGCCTCTGGTTAATGCTCTTTTTATTATCTCTAACCCCATACCGGTGAAGTATGCCCTCAACCAGGTGGGCTTCAATGTGGGCAAACCCCGCCTGCCCCTCACCGAACCCGATGAAAAATCAGCCGCTATTATCAAAAATATCCTGAAGAACTACAAGATTGATTTGCCGGTGTAGACCAAAGATTTCTCTCTCCCCTTGTGGGAGAGATGTAAGTGAGGGGTAAAGAAACTCAGATCACCCTCGCCCTAACCCTCTCCCATCAAGGGAGAGGGGACAGAGTTGAGCATGGAAGGAGTAGAATGATATGTGGGAAAATAACCGTCATAATAGCGGTTTAGCATCGAATTCAACGGAAGATTTCAGGAAATACTGTAGAGATATTCCAGACTTTCCCCAAAAGGGCATTGTATTCAGAGATATTACGGGACTTCTGAAGAACGGGCCTGTGTTCAAGCGTGCTATCGATGAAATTGCCCGTCATCATAGTCAACATACGATAGATGCGGTAATCAGTATCGAAGCCAGAGGTTTCATCATAGGCTCTGCGGTGGCTCACCAGCTGGGAAGTGGGTTAGTGCCGGTGAGAAAGAAGGGTAAGCTGCCCTGGCAAGTTTACCGGAAGGCATATAGCCTGGAATACGGGCAGGACCTGTTAGAAATTCACCAGGACGCTATCGAGCCGGGAACCAATGTCCTGATTGTGGATGATGTAATCGCCACCGGCGGCACAATCGAGGCTGTTGCCGAACTCATAACGGAGATGAAGGGAAATATTGTTGGAGCTGCTTTCCTCATTGAGTTAACCGATCTTAAGGGAAAAGAAAAAATCAAAGGTATCCCCGTTTTTTCCTTGATTAAATACTGATAGGGCGAAAAGCCAACAGTAGTCGGTGTCACCCTATCCCCTTTCCCACTTAACGCCCTATCACAGTAGACATTTTTCTCTAATTGGTATATACTATATTTTAGAAAAGATATACTGAATGGAGCGCTATGAATACATCGACACTTTCAGAAAAAGGGTGGGTTGTCATTCCTCAGGAGATGCGGGAACGCTACGGACTCAAAAAGGGGGATAAAGTACACGTCATTGACTATGGTGGCGTTATCTCTATCATCCCGGTTTCTAAAGACCCGATCAAAGAATCGCGAGGCATGCTGAAAGGTGGATCGTCTCTAACCAAAGCACTGCTGGAATCAAGGCGTGAAGATGCAGCACGCGACAAATAATTTATCAGACGGTGGTGAATACGTTCTCGATAGTTTTGCCCTGCTAGCCTATTTTAAGGATGAACCATGTAGTGGCCAGGTCGAGAAACTGTTCGAGGCAGCTAGAAGGGGTAAGTGTCACCTCTACCTGTGCGTGGTCAATCTGGGTGAGGTGATGTATATTGTAGAGCGAGACAAAGGTAGGTCTAAAGCCCAGGACACGCTGGCCATGATTGACGAGTTACCAATCGAGGTTATATATGCTGACCAAGAGCTTACCATGGCGGCAACCCATATCAAAGCCGATTGCCCCATAGCCTACGCCGATTGTTTTGCTGCTGCCCTATCTCAGCTGAAAGATGCCATTCTGGTCACGGGCGACCCCGAATTCAGCAAACTTAAGCCGGACTCTCGCATCCATATAGAATGGCTACCACTCTCCTAAGACCCTATTCTGTCATTGCGAGGAGTCCTTCAGCAGAAGGACGACGTGGCAATCTGGGAGGGGAGACTACCACCTCTTTTCCGCCACTCGGATTGCTTCGCCTTTACGGTCTCGTAATGACATCATACAACACTACAAAATAGGACTAACCTCGATGGTCTGCTCTCGCTCCGGTCCGACACAGACCAGGTTAATCGGGCAACCCGCCAGCTCGGCCAAGCGGGCAAGATACTGGCGAGCCTTTGCCGGCAACTTCTTATATTCCCGAATGTGAGTGGTCGGGGTCTGCCAGCCGGGTAGCTCCTCATAGATCGGCTGACACCGGGCCAGGGCTGTGATACTGCTGGGGAAATAATCGATGGTCTTTCCATCCAGTTTATAGCCGACGCATATCTTGAGGCTGGGAAAGGTATCCAGAATATCCAGGCGGGTGATTGCCGCCCCTGTAAAACCGTTAATGCGGTTGCTGAAACGAGCGGCGACGGCATCGAACCAGCCGCAGCGCCGTGCTCTACCGGTAGTTGTGCCATACTCGTGAGCCACCTTCCGAATCAAATCACCGGTGGCATCATTCAGCTCCGTGGGCATGGGACCGCCACCAACCCGGGTGCAGTAAGCCTTGAAGACGGCGAGAATAGCACTAATCCGGCGGGGTCCCACCCCGATACCCAGACTGCCTCCCCCGGCCAGCGGCGAAGAGGAAGTAGTATAGGGATAAGTGCCAAAATCGGGGTCAAGTAATGTCCCCTGTGCCCCCTCCAGCAGCACCATCTCATCCCGGCTTAAGGCTTCCTCCACGATGATACTGGTATCACGGATATGAGGCGCCAGCCGCTCTCCATACTGACAATACTGAGCGAAGACTTCATCCAGGGATAGAGGGCTAGCTCCGTAAACCTTGGTTAGAATAGTGTTCTTGTGTTCAAGAAGATGGTGAAGGCGTTCCTTCAGTGCCTCTTTATCCAGGAGGTCGCCCGCTCTGATACCCAGGCGAGCCACTTTATCGGCAAAAGCCGGACCGATACCCTTACCGGTGGTGCCTATTGCCTGGTCACCCCTGGATTTCTCTTCCAGACCGTCAAGCAGGATATGATAAGGCATAATCAGGTGAGCCCGGTCACTTATAAAGAGCCGACTGGTATCTACGCCACGCCGGTTAAGCAGGTCTATCTCACTAAGGAGCACGTTGGGATTAATCACCACTCCATTACCGATAAGGCAAACGGCCTGGGCCGAAAAAATACCCGAAGGAACAAGGTGCAGTGCAAACTCGCCGTAATGATTAATGACAGTATGCCCTGCATTATCACCCCCGGAGAAACGCGCCACCACACTGGCTTTTTCGGCAAGCAGGTCAACTACCTTCCCCTTCCCCTCATCCCCCCACTGAGCCCCGATAACAGCAATAACGGGCATTATTCCCCTCCCACTGGCTAATTTTTGGTTTGTCGCCAGACATAAAGTAGCCTCTGGCTAACCGTGATAAAGCTAAAGACCATGATAATAACCAGGGCAGTAATTAAGGCATAATCAATTTGGCTGAGCAGCAGCCCCAGCGCCAGCACGATTACCCTTTCCGCCCGAGAAAATAATCCTGTCTCACCCTTTAAACCCAGTGCTTCGGCTCTTGCCCTGACATAGCTCACCATGAAAGAGCCAATAATGGTGAGAGTCACCAGCAAAGCGACGATAACGGGACGCTCGTTGGCATTCAAGAGATAAAAGATTAAAATAGCCAGCAGCACTATTGCCTCACTCAGACGGTCGAGGCTGGAGTCAAGAATAGCACCAAACCGGGTATTCTGATTGGTGCTCCGGGCCAGTGCTCCGTCCAGGATATCAAAAAAACCAGCCAGAAGCACGACAAAACCGGCGGCAAAAAGGTGCCCGGTAATGATAAGAGCTGACGCAGCGACAGCGACCAGGAAGCCCAACCAACTTATAATATTGGGGGTTATCGGGGTCTTAGCCAAAAGCCGCACCACCGGTCGGGTAAAGTAATCGGCGACGGTTTTACGAGATTGAGACCACTTTATCACTGACTCTCCTTATTATTAAGCTGTCAATTTTGCAGGTCATTGTTACCAGGGTATTCACCAAGCACTCTATTATAGTCATTAAACACTCGGCGGGCAACCTGTTCCCAGCTATACTGCTTAGCTTTAAGTATTCCTTTAGCTCCCATCCGCTTTCGCAACGCTTCGTCCCTCATCACCGTAATTAGAGTCTTGGCGAGCGCGACACTATCTCTTGGTGGTACCAGTAATCCTTCTTCACCATGAGTGACCACGCTGGCATAACCAGCTATGTTAGTGGCGACAACGGGTTTACCCAGAGCCATCGCCTCCAGTAAAATAATGCCGAAGCTTTCCCGGCTGGTGGCGGGAGAACAAAAAACATCGGCGGTCTGATAATACCGTGGTAAATCGGCAGAGGCAGCGAAGCCCACAAAAACAACATCTTTTAAGCCGTGTTGCTTAACCCACTTTTCATACTTTTTGCGTAGTCGGGTACCCGGACCGACCACGATAAGTCGCGAGTTAGGAATTTCCTGCTTAACCTTGTGATAGGCCTTAATGAGATAGGTTAAGCCCTTACGCCGTTCCAGACGCCCCACGAACAATATATTAAGTTTGCCATCATCAAACTCCTCAATGGGAGACACGCTGGGGGAGAATTGCTCTAAATCGACACCGTTGGGAATAATGTCATAATCTCCGGGGATATATTTTCTGGCGAACTCCATAGCTGGTTGGGACACGGCAATTTTGCCGTCAAGCTTGTGCCTTCGTCTTTTTAATATTATGGCGCTAATCGGCCAGCCTAACTTATAACCGGGGCTACCGTCACAAGCGTGAAAAGTGCCGATAGTTGGCACGCTGGAAAATCGCAGCACGGCGCTACACAGCATCGGCATAAAAGGCTCATGAAGGTGGATAATATCAAACTTTTCTCGCTGGAGCACAGCTTTGATTGTCGAGGATAACCTCAGCGACAGGGTAATGCGGAGAATGGAACCGCTGGTCGGGATAGGGCGAGGTTTGCCGATGGGTATAAATCTGTCACCAAAAACAGAGATTGCTTTAGATGCCGGGGCAATTACCTTCACCTCATGCCCCATCCGGGTAAGATAACGCTCCAGAGATGAAATATGATTGGCAACCCCGCCCGGGTAAGCAAAGTCGTAAGGGGAGACCAGTGCTATCTTCATACCGCCTTACCTTGCTTTAAGAGGTGGCTCCCGACAGTTCGTTTAACCGGATTTTTTCCGTGGAGGAGCCTTTTTCTCGCCCTGGTTGACCTTAATGAACTCTTCAACCATCTTGTGAGCTTCGTCATCCGTATGCTGGATAGGCGGAGATTTCATAAAGTAAGCTGCCGGGCCTACCAGTGTTCCCTTCAGTCCTTTATCCAGAGCCAGCTTACAGCACCTGATAGCATCGATAACTACCCCGGCTGAGTTAGGGCTGTCCCAGACCTCAAGTTTAAGCTCTAAATTCAAAGGAACATCTCCAAAAGTCTGTCCTTCCATCTTGATGTAGCAGAATTTACGGTCATCCAGCCAGGGGACATAATCACTGGGCCCGACATGGATATCATTCGGGTTTAGCTTGTAGTCCAGCTGGGAGGTTACCGCGTTTGTCTTGGATATTTTCTTAGACTCCAGTCTTGATCGTTCCAGCATATTAAGGAAATCTGTATTGCCCCCGAAGTTCAGTTGATAAGTGTGTAACAGCTTGACACCACGGTCCTGAAACAGCCTGGTGAGCACCCGGTGGGTGATAGTAGCCCCTAGCTGAGACTTAATATCATCCCCGATAAGCGGCAGTCCTTTTTCAATAAAACGCTCCTGCCAGTATTTTTCGCGGGCGATGAAAACAGGAATACAGTTGACTAAGGCGCACCCGGCCGCCAACACCTGTTCAACATACCACTTGGTGGCTTCTTCACTGCCAACCGGCAGGTAGTTGAGCACCACATCGGTCTTCGTTTCCTTGAGGATTTTAACAATATTAACTGTGGAACCGGGGGCTTTCTCTATTATTTCAGAGAGATACTTACCCAATCCGTCATGGAGCATACCTCTCTGCACCTTGACCCCCAAAGGAGGAACATCGGTAAATTTGTAAGTATTGTTTGGTTTAGTAAAGATGGCTTCCGCCAAATCCTTACCGACTTTATTCTTATCAATGTCAAAGGCAGCCACAAAATTAATATCTCTAATGTGGTATCCCCCCAGATTGACATGCATCAGCCCGGGGACGGACTCGGTCTCTTTTGCGTCCTTATAGTAGTGAACACCCTGAACCAGTGACGAGGCGCAATTACCTACCCCGATTATAGCTACATTGATATTACCCACAGTTTTGCCATTCTCCTTTCTACCCGTCAGGTAAACCTATCCCTTCAGGGTGAACCCCCCCTTCCCCCTCGCTCTAACTCTATCTTATCCCTATGCTGCTTCTTCCCAGCCAGAAAAAGGACTGGCTAGGCAAACACCTTCTCCGGTTGCCACTGTCCTTTCTCCGTGTTGAAGCGTAGCACAGCTATGAAGTGCCCGTCAAGAGCATAGGCACGGCAACGATTCTCCGCAAAAGCTACACCCTCCAGGACCAGGGGGCGCCCCTGCCTGATATTCTGTTGGTCATCATCGCTGACCACTAAAGCTGCCCAATGCAAAAGCACACTGTCTATGGGATAAAGAAACTGTTGCCAGTAGCCATAGCGGCAAGCATCCTCAAATTGAGGCAGGGAAATGGCGTCTTTAATATCAAAAAGACCGTACCTGGAGCGGATGAGACTCTTCAGGTAAGCCCCGCAGCCCAGTGCCTGCCCCAGATCATAAGCTAGAGAACGAATATAGGTGCCTTTGCCGCAGGTTACTTCTATCGTGGCTATCGGTGGTTGCCAGTCAACCAGCTCCAGGCGATAGATTTGTGCCTGCCGGCTTTTCCGTTCCACGGTAATACCTGCCCGTGCCAATTGATAAAGCGGTCTACCTTGCTGCTTCACAGCGCTATACATTGGAGGAATCTGCGATATTAAACCACGAAAAGGAGCCAGCGCTGCCGTTAACTGCTCCCGGCTGATTCCGGAAGGGTCTCCCCTCCGGATAATGCTGCCGGCAGCATCGTAGGTGTCGGTAACGATACCCAATTCAATTTGAGCACGATAGGTCTTGGTGGCATCATGTAAAAACTCAACGACACGGGTTCCCTGGCCGAGGCAGACAGGTAAAACACCGCTAGCCAGCGGGTCAAGGGTGCCAGCGTGCCCGACATGCCGCTCCCCGGTAAGCCGTTTCACCATCGCCACCAGGCTAAAAGATGTTTGACCCGAGGGTTTATCGATATTTAATATGCCATCCATACTGTAACCGTCAGAACCTAAGATTTCTTACTAATCTTACCCTTACGTTCTTTAGTAACCCTATCCCCCTGACCCCCTTCCCCTTTGATAAGGGGAAGGGGGATTATTTTCTTAAGAGAGGCGAAGCCTCTCTTTGACTCTCCTTTTGTAAATCCCTTTCCTTTAGAGGAGCTTTGTATCAAAGTGAGTTCCTCCATGTCACCCTGAGTGTAACGAAGGGTCTCAGGGTGGTGGGGATTATTGTTTTACCGCCAGCCCCACATTCAGATTCTTCGTCACTTTGTTCCTCAGAAGGACATTTGATACAAGACCTTCAAAAGGTGATGAGTAAGAGAGAGCAGAGGGTGCCTCAGAAAAGGTGCTTTCTAAGCGGGTTTCTCTGCGGTAACGTTGTCAATTAGCCGCGAGATGTAATCCCCGCGTTCAATAGAATCATCCCACTGGAAGTGTAGTTCAGGGGTATAGCGCAGCTTAAGGCGGTGAGATAGCTCCCGGCGGAAGAAACCGGCGGCCGCGATTAATGCGTTTAGCCTCTCCTGCTTTTCTTCCGGGCTTCCCAGACAGCTTACGAATACCTT
>ORJL011387354.1_pt1 | contig 67033 bp, 70 predicted proteins | sample 1779941 | NCBI WGS metagenome assembly ORJL01 (sample SAMEA104232317, study PRJEB22302) | groundwater metagenome | biome: forest; feature: aquifer; material: groundwater | place: USA | collected 2011-08-07 | depth 5.8 m | reverse complement strand
TCTTGCCATGAAGCCTCCTTAAGAGTCATAACGGAAATGGTCCACAATGCTCACGCTGGTTTAGACTACGAGTGATTTTTATGTGAAGACAATTTTCTTATTGCCCGGTGAAATGTTTGGCCTTTTCTATCCTTGCCTTTGCCCCTGCCTGTTTGAAAAAGGATTCTTGACATCTGGAGAGAGTATGTTAAGGTTAGGTCGTGTTTTCATGCGGTTTGCAAGAAGAATTAGACGGCCTTTGTATCGGAGCGATGCATTGCCTATTTTACCAGATTGATTATTTTGAAGCCGGTAGCTTTACCGGTTTTTTTTTAGAGGAGGGATCGTGTTCGGCAGGATCTTGACACAAATTGTGGGCAGCAAGAATGATCGGGAGTTGAAGCGGTTAGCGCATTTCCTTAAAGAAATAAATGAACTTGAATCCGGAATGCTGTCGCTTAGTGATGCGGAATTAAAAGCTAAAACGCCTTACTTTCAGGAGCAGCTGACAGCGGGGGCGGAATTTGAGACTATCATGGCGGAAGCCTTTGCCGTCGCCCGAGAGGTGTCGCGCAGGACGCTGTTAATGCGCCCCTTTGACGTTCAAGTCATCGGCGGCCTGTCACTCCATGAAGGCAAAATTGCGGAAATGAAAACGGGTGAGGGAAAAACCCTGGCAGCAACCATGCCCATCTATTTGAATGCCTTGGCGGGAAAAGGCGTCCATGTGGTTACGGTAAACGATTATCTGGCCAAAAGGGACGCCGAATGGATGGGACCGATTTATAAATTTCTTGGTCTTTCCGTCGGGGTCATCGTGCACGGCCTGGATGACGACGAACGGCGCAAGGCATACAACGCCGATATCACCTATGGTACCAATAACGAATTTGGCTTTGACTATCTGCGCGATAACATGAAATTCAGTCTCGAAGATTATGTACAGAGGGAATTTCATTACGCTATCGTCGATGAGGTGGATAGTATCCTCATTGATGAAGCCAGGACGCCGCTGATCATTTCCGGTCCTTCCGAGGAATCGACAGACAAGTATTACCAGATCAATCAGATCATCCCCAGGCTGAAGAAGGATAAGGACTATACGATCGACGAAAAGAGCCGCACCGTTGTCCTGACGGAAGAGGGAGTGGCCCATGTGGAAAACCTGCTTCGGGTGAGCAATCTGTATGAGCCGAAAAACATCGAGATTCTGCATCATGTTAACCAGGCACTGAAGGCCCATACCCTCTTTAAGCGGGATGTCGACTATCTCGTCAAGGACGGACAGGTAATTATCGTTGATGAGTTTACAGGCCGGGTGATGCCAGGCCGCCGCTACAGCGACGGCTTGCATCAGGCCCTGGAAGCAAAGGAGCGGGTAAAGATTGAGAACGAAAACCAGACCCTGGCCTCCATCACCTTCCAGAATTATTTTCGCATGTACGGGAAACTGGCCGGCATGACGGGCACCGCCGATACGGAGGCCGCAGAATTCAAGAAGATCTACGACCTCGACGTCATTGTGATTCCCACAAATATGCCCATGATCAGAACGGATCATACGGATGTGATTTATAAGACGGAAGCGGAAAAATTCAACGCCGTGATCGAGGAAATCAAGGAATTGCATATAAACAAGCGGCCCGTTCTGGTGGGAACGATATCCATCGAAAAATCGGAACTCTTGAGTAAATATCTGAATCGGGGCGGCATCAAGCATCATGTCCTCAATGCCAAGAATCATGAACGGGAAGCGGAAATTGTTGCCCAGGCGGGCCAGATGGGCATGGTCACTATCTCCACCAATATGGCGGGACGCGGGACAGATATCAAATTGGGGGAAGGAATTGCGGAATTGGGGGGGCTGCATATCCTGGGAACAGAAAGGCACGAAAGCCGGCGGATCGACAACCAGTTGCGGGGCCGGTCAGGCCGTCAGGGTGATAAGGGTTCCTCGCGGTTTTACCTCTCGTTGGAAGATGATCTGCTGAGGATTTTCGGCGCCGAGAGGATATCCAGCGTGATGGACCGGATCGGCATCGAGGAGAATCAGCCCATCGAGCACAAACTCATTTCCCGGGCGATTGAAAATGCGCAAAAACGGGTGGAAGGTCAGAACTTCGAAATAAGGAAACATCTGATCGAATATGACGATGTGATGAACCGGCAAAGGCAGGTAATCTACGAACAGCGTAAAAAGGTTCTGAAGGGCGATGAACTCGCCTCTGATATCGAGGAAATGATCGGCGACATTACCGCTTCCCTGGTTGACGAGTATTTGGACGAAAATGTCAATCCTGATGATTGGAACATCAAAGGATTGACGGATTCCGTGTATAAGCAGTTTTCAGTTAGAATTGATTTGCCGGCGCCGGACCAGAAGCCCGACCGGAAGCTTTTCGAGGAGGAAATAATCGCTGTTACGAGATCCCTCTTGGCGGATAAGGAAAAGGAATTCGGCGGCCCGATGATGGATTACCTGCGCAAGGTTATCATGCTGCAATCTATCGACAGCCACTGGAAAGATCATTTATTGGCCATGGACCATTTGAAAGAGGGTATCGGGCTGCGCGGTTATGGCCAAAAAGACCCTATTCGTGAATATCAGAAGGAAGGCTATGACATGTTCATGGAAATGGTGGAGCGAATCAAGGAAGACACTATCGCCAAACTATGCATGGTCCAGATTCGCCGGGAGGAAGAAATCGAAGAAATCAGGGAAAATACCCAGAAGACTTACATCATGAGCCGGGGCGAAGACACGAAAACCCCCGAAACATTGAAGCGGGAAGGGCAGAAGGTCGGCCGTAACGACCCCTGTAGCTGCGGGAGCGGACGAAAATTCAAGAAATGTTGCGGTAAATAACGCATAGCAATAGGAGCGATGATGTCTTTTTCACGGGAAGCGTTGCAGGTGCCCGGCTTCTTGGCCAACGGGATCCACGTTGGCATCAAGACAGAAAGGAAAAGGGATCTGGCACTTCTCTTTTCCACTATACCGGCCAAGGCGGTGGGGATGTTTACCACCAACAGCTTCAAGGCAGCGCCCGTACTAATCGATATGGGAAGGATAAAATCCGGTGTGGCGCAGGCGATTCTGGTGAACAGCGGCAATGCCAATGCGGCCACCGGTGCGGAAGGATACCGGGGTGCACTGGCGACTTCGAAAATAGTCGCCGACCGGTTGCGCATTGGGGATGAATTAGTCCAGGTTGCCTCCACCGGCATAATCGGTCAGCCCCTGCCTGTAGATAAAATTGCCGGAGGCATGGACCGTCTCGTGGCGGGACTCACTTCGCAGGGCTTCAACGCCGCTGAAGAAGCAATCATGACCACGGACAAATTTCCGAAGATCGCCTTGCGGAAAGGAATAATCGGGAAGAAAGAAGTCACCATCTGCGGCCTGGCGAAAGGCGCCGGGATGATTTGTCCCAATATGGCAACGATGCTCGCTTTTTTTCTGACTGATGCCGACGTCGATGCTTCCGCACTGGGGACCCTTTTTCGACACGCCGTCGATAAGACATTCAACGCCATTACCGTGGACGGCTGCATGAGCACTAACGATACCGTTCTTCTGCTGGCGAACGGTATCGCCGGCAATAGAACAGTAAGGAATGGTTCGCGAGATTATACGCTTTTCCGGGCCATGGTCCTGGAAATAATGTCTGAATTATCCCGGGCCATTGTGAGCGACGGTGAGGGGGCAACTAAGGTAATCGAAGTGAACGTGACAGGGGCGTCAACTGTAACCGAAGCTAAGAAAGCTGCCTATGCCGTAGCAAATTCCAACCTGGTAAAGACCGCCTTTTTTGGCGGCGATCCCAACTGGGGACGGATTATTTCCGCCCTCGGATCAATCGGCGTCGAGATGGCGATTGATTCCGTTACGGTACACTTCGAAGATGTTGCCGTCTTTGCCGGAGGCATGGGAATCAGGGGTGTCGAAAAAGAATTGGCAGAAATAATGACCTCGCCTTGCATCAGACTGCAGGTGGACCTGGCGGTGGGTCAACGGGGTTTCAGGATCCTGGCTTCCGACCTTGGTTTTGACTACGTAAAGATCAACGCCCATTACCACACCTAACCACATAATAGCATGAATAAGCGTAAGTATTGGCTTGATAATTTGTTGCATCTGTGTTAGATGCGCAACAATTCACACATTCCGGGATTGGCGGTGTGTTGCTTCCAGGAGCTGGCCGTCAAGATGAAAGGAATGGAGGAAAAAACACACTAAGGAGAGGGTTATGGCGAGTATTTCAATGAAGTTGTTGTTGGAGGCGGGGGTTCACTTTGGTCATCAGACCAATAAGTGGAACCCGAAAATGAAGCCTTATATCTTTGGGGCAAGAAACAATATTTACATTATCGACCTTCAGCAGACGGTGGGACTGTTTCAGACAGGATACAATTTTGTCGCGAACCTGGTCGCCGAGGGCGGAGAAGTGCTTTTCGTCGGCACCAAGAAGCAGGCTCAGGAATCTATCCGGGAGGAAGCGGAACGATGTGGTATGCCTTACGTTAACCAAAGGTGGTTGGGCGGAATGCTTACAAACTTCATAACCATCAAGAAAAGCATTGACCGGCTGAATTATCTTGATCGCCTGTTTGCCGATGACACCATCAAAGCTTTTCCAAAGAAGGAAATTCTCAAACTCCAGAAAGAGAAAGACAAATTGAATGATGTTCTGGGGGGCATCAGGCGCATGCGCAGCTTTCCGGGCGGTATGTTCGTTGTGGACCCTAAACGTGAAACTATTGCTGTAAAGGAAGCCAGAAAATTAAAGATTCCCATTGTGGGGATTGTCGATACCAACTGCGATCCCGATGAGATAGATTACATCATCCCCGGCAACGACGACGCCATCAGGGCGATTAAGCTCTTCGCCTCCAAGTTTGCTGACGCTGTTCTCGAAGGCCGGAAACTCTTTGAGGAACGTTTGCAGGCCGAGAGCAACAAGGAATCCATGGATGTTGAACAACTATCAACGGCGGCGGAAGACGCAGAGGCTGACGTTCCAGAGAGTGTTGAAACGAAGGACGTTTCTCAAGAAGGCTGAATCTGTTCAGCATTATTCCGTTAAGAACCAACCCCGGTAAACGGGATGAAGTAAGATAAGGAATTATTTTCTACGCGTTAAACGCCAGAAATAATGTCTTACTCACTAACCGGAACAGCATAGCATTAAGGAGGTTAAAGAAGATTGGATATTACATCAGCAATGGTAAAACAGTTACGGGATAAAACCGGCGCCGGCATGATGGATTGCAAAGAGGCCCTCACGGCCTGCGCTGGCGATTTTGACAAGTCAATCGATCATTTGCGCAAAAAAGGTATGGCAGCGGCAACGAAAAGGTCATCCAAGGCGGCCAAAGAGGGCATGGTGGCTTCTTATATTCACATGGGGGGCAGAATCGGTGTTCTGGTGGAGTTGAACTGCGAAACGGACTTTGTCGCCAAGACCGCCGATTTTCAGTGTTTGGCCAGGGATCTGGCCATGCACGTCGCAGCGGCCAATCCGCAATATCTGAAGGCGGACGATGTTCCAGCCGAGGACCTGGAAAGAGAAAAGGAAATATACCGCAGTCAGGCAGCGCAGGAAGGAAAGCCGGAAAAAATATGGGACAAGATCTTGGAAGGCAAATTGAAAAAGTTCTATGAAGACGCTTGCTTTCTGGAGCAGAGATTTGTCAAGAACACCGACATTACCGTAGGAACGTTGGTCAAAGATATGATGGCCAAGACTGGAGAAAACATTATTGTCAGAAGATTTGCCCGCTTCCAGTTAGGAGAAGAAATAAAACAATAATGGATCAGCCGGTTTATAAGAGAGTGCTGCTGAAACTTAGCGGGGAAGCCCTGCTGGGAAAGCGTTCCTATGGGATTGATTACGAAACGGTAAATAACATTGCCGCGGAAATCACCGAAGTAGTCCGAATGGGAATTGAGATGGGCGTCGTGGTAGGCGGCGGCAATATTTTTCGCGGCACCGAGGCCGATGCCCGCAGTATGGAAAGGGTCTCAGCTGATTATATGGGCATGCTGGCAACGATAATCAATAGTCTGGCCCTGCAGAGTGCCCTCGAAAGAATGGGGGTTGCCACGAGGGTGCAGACGGCTATTGAAATGAGAGAAATTGCCGAGCCGTACATCCAGAGACGGGCCATCCGCCACTTGGAAAAGGGAAGAGTGGTGATCTTTGCGGCGGGCACCGGAAATCCCTTTTTCACCACCGACACGGCAGCTTCTCTGAGGGCAATGGAGATAAAAGCGGAAGTGATCATGAAGGCTACAAAGGTGGAGGGCGTTTACGATCAGGATCCATTTGAGAATGGAGAGGCCATTAAATTTGAGCGCATCAGCTATACCGATGTTTTAACCAGAAACCTGAAGGTTATGGATGCTACCGCCATTTCTCTATGCCGCGACAATCAACTCCTTATTGTGGTTTTTAACCTCTTGCAGGTGGGCAATATTAAGCGGGTAATTTGCGGACACCCGGTAGGGACCGTAGTTGGCAACTGATCACGATTAAACTTTTTGCAAAGGTGTAACTGATGAAAGATTTAATCATTGAAGAGCAGAACGAAGAACTGGAAAATGCCCTTCATGCCTTCGAAAAATCATTGAGCAAGGTAAGAACGGGAAGGGCCTCACTGGCGCTGCTCGACGGCATTAAGGTGGATTATTATGGCGTCGCTACGCCTCTCAACCAGATCGCGACACTTTCCGTTCCCGAGAGTCGCCTGATAGTTATTTCTCCCTGGGACAGTAGCGTAATCGGCGCCATAGAACGGGCCATTCACAAATCTGATCTTGGCTTAATGCCTTCCAATGACGGCAAGATAGTCCGTATCGCCATTCCCCCTTTGACAGAAGAACGCCGGAAAGAACTCGTCAAGGTTGTCCGGAAGATGGCTGAAGAATGCAAAATAAAACAGCGCAACGCCCGTCGTGATGCGAATGAAAAGCTTAAGAATTTGAAAAAAAATAATGACATGCCGGAAGATGAAATGTTTTCTTATCAGGACAAGGTACAGAAGTTAACCGATAAGGCGATAGAAAAAACCGAAACTGTCCTGGCCGCAAAGGAAAAGGAAATCATGGAGATTTAAGTCTCCTCGTTCGCGTTCGCTTTCAAGGGGGGCTGAGCTCCCCTTTTCTTTTTCCGGCCAAACACAGCTTGATAATACGGTAGGCCTATGTTAGAAAAGATGACTCATTGTATAGGTAAAATTAGATATTTATGACAGACTTAGTTGCTATGCAAAGGATTGACGTCAACAAACTGCCGCAGCACATTGCCATAATCATGGATGGCAATGGGCGGTGGGCGCAGAAGCATACCCTGGGACGCATCGTGGGACATCGAAAAGGTGCCGAGGCCGTACGCAGCACGGTGAAATTGTGCCGCGAAATTGGCATCAAGTATCTTACGCTCTATGCTTTTTCCGTTGAAAACTGGATTCGTCCGGCTCAGGAAGTTGAGGCCTTGATGGGTTTGCTGGAGAACTATCTCCACGCGGAACTCAAAGAGATGCTTGATAACAACATCCGTCTGATCACCATCGGCAATACCGAGGCCTTGACCGGCCGCATCAGGCAATCTCTTCAGGACGTAATAAAAAAGACGTCACATAATCAGGGTATGGTTCTCAACCTGGCCCTTAGTTATGGTGGCCGGGATGAGATCATCGCGGCCGTTAATAATCTCCTGCGTGATATGCGCCTGGGCAAGCTTAAGGAGGGCGAGGTCACGAAAGACTTGTTTGCCTCTTATCTGTATACCGCCGGCCTGCCCGACCCGGATTTGCTCATCAGGACGAGCGGCGAATACCGTCTGAGCAACTTTCTCCTGTGGCAAACGGCTTACACGGAGTTCTATTTCACAGATGTACTGTGGCCCGATTTTGGGGGTGATGATTTGCTGGAGGCCATTGCCAGCTATCAGAAGCGGGAGAGGAGATATGGTTTGACGAGCGATCAACTGCAAAAGGTCGATTTGGCATGAACCCACATCTTCAGAGGTGGCTAACCGGCCTGATCGCCGTTCCGCTCGTTCTTTTCATAGTGTATAGCTCGGATAAAGCGTTCGCTTTATTCATTTTTATAATCATTCAGCTCGCGCTGTGGGAATATAACCGCCTGGCATTCGGCGCTGAGGGGTATGCCCCGGAAAAGGCGGAAGTCTGCATATTTGCAGCGGCTATCGTCTTTTCCGCTTATGCGGGCGATTTTCTTTTAATGACATCGGTCTTAACCTTTTGCCTGTTAACTTCCTTTCTGATTTTTCTTCTCCGGGTAAAGGACAAGAACATTGATCTGCGCGGGATGGAAAAGGTTGTCCTTGGCTTCCTCTATTTGCCTTTCTTGATCTCCTTTTTCATTCTCTTGCGCAATTTGTCCCACGGAGTGCAGTGGGTTTTATTGGCAATGGTCATTGCTTTTTGTGGGGATGTTTTTGGATATTACATCGGCAGATACTGGGGTAGCAGAAAATTGCACGTTTACATCAGTCCCGGTAAAACATTGGAGGGAACGCTGGGACTGATAGCGGGAAGCGTTTTAGGTGCTTTATTGTTCCAGATATTCCTCTTTGCGGAACTCCCCTTGTTGCATGCCTTAATTATGGGAGCCTGCGGAGGGATCATGGGCCAGTTGGGAGACCTTTTTGAGTCGGCAATGAAGAGGGCCGCCGGGGTAAAGGATGCCGGTTTCCTTGTTCCCGGCCACGGTGGCATGATGGACCGACTGGACAGTCTCAGTTTCATCGCTCCTTTCATATTTTATTATCAGCAATTAGTTTTAAGATGAAATACTTAAGCATATTGGGCTCCACGGGTTCCATCGGTGTCAATACTTTAAATGTCGTCAGGGGTAATCCTGAACGGTATCGGATCATTGGACTTGCGGCTGGAGAAAACACGACCCTTTTGCATGAACAAATATGTGAATTTAAACCTCAATTGGTCGCCGTTAAAAATGAGAACATTGCGGGCCGCCTGGAGAGGTTGCTGACCTCTTTTCCCAAGCCGGAAATTTTTTATGGCCCTGAGGGATACCGGAATGTGGCCGTCGCCGGCGGCGTCGACATGGTCGTTTCCGCCATGACCGGCGCCGCAGGACTGCTTCCCTCCCTGGCAGCCATCGATACCGGCAGGGACGTCGCCATCGCCAACAAAGAAGTTATGGTCATGGCAGGTGAAATTGTAACTGCCCGGGCGCAGGTCAGCGGCAGCAGGATTTTGCCTGTAGACAGCGAACATAGTGCCGTTTTTCAGTGTCTCTTAGGGCATCGCCGGCAAGACGTTAAACGGATCATTTTAACGGCATCGGGCGGACCCTTTCTGCACTTGCCAAAAGACGAACTGTCCCGCGTTACACCTATGCAGGCACTCAATCACCCTAATTGGCATATGGGGAAAAAAATTACCATTGATTCGGCAACGATGATGAATAAAGGCTTGGAGGTTATTGAGGCCCGGTGGCTTTTCGATCTGGATTGGGAGAAGATCCAGATCCACATCCACCCTCAGAGCATCGTTCATTCACTGGTGGAATACATTGACGGGTCAGTCCTGGCGCAGCTGGGCGCGCCGGACATGAGGGTTCCCATCGCTTATGCCCTTTCCTTTCCGGACAGGACGCCCGCTCAGGGAGCGACCCTTGACTTGCTCACCGCAGGAACTTTGAATTTCTTGCCACCTGACTTGGATAAATTTCCCTGCATCAGACTTGCTTATGATGCCGGCAGAAAGGGTGGCACCATGCCGGCCGTCTTGAATGCCGCCAATGAAATAGCCGTTGAGGCATTCATCGATGGAAGGATAAGCTTGACGCAAATAGCCAGGGTTATAGAAGAGACTCTGTCTTTCCATACTGTTGCCGCGGGCGAGCTGACCCTGGAAGGCATACTGGCGGCTGATCGTTGGGCCCGCGAAAGGGCCGCGGAATCGGTTGCCAGGTCATAATAATAATTAAGACATTTCAGGGAAAACATCCGGAGTGATTGCTTTCTTTCTATAAAGGCGGAGGAGAAGAAATTTGGTAAGCATTATATCGGTAATCGTACTTTTAGGTGTCCTGATTTTCATTCATGAACTCGGCCATTTTCTGACCGCCAAGTTCGTCGGGGTGGGGGTGTTAAAGTTTTCCCTGGGCTTCGGCCCGCGCCTGATTGGCAAAAAAGTCGGGGAAACGGATTACCTGCTTTCCCTCATTCCACTGGGCGGTTATGTAAAGCTTCTTGGTGAGTCGGAAGAAGATATTTCCGCGGACGCGGAGGTTGATCTGAAGAGATCTTTTCTGCGGCAGTCCGTAGGGAAAAAGATGTTGATCGTGGCGGCGGGGCCGCTGTTCAACCTCTTGCTGGCGATGCTTATTTTCACCTTCATTAATATCTGGGGCGTGCCCGTTTTACTTCCCAAGATCGGCTCTATCCAGGAAGGGTCAGCAGCTCTCAAAGCCGGCCTGCAGGCGGCCGATTATATTGTAGCCATTGATGGTCGGACGATTAGCCGCTGGACGGATATGGCCGACTTGATAAGCAATAGCGAGGGAAGACCTTTAAAGTTAACAATCCGCAGAGGCGATGAAGTCCTGGATATTGCCGTACAACCCACGCTCTTCACTGTTAAGAACATTTTTGGGGAGGATGAAAAAGCTTATAAAATAGGAATAACACCGGCGCCGGAGACAAAAACGGAACGGCTCAATCCCTTGCGGGCATCCGCAGAAGCTTTAAGACATACATGGATGGTGAGCAAACTTACCCTTTTGAGTGTTATCAAGATATTTGAGGGTGTAATCTCACCAAAAACCCTGGGCGGGCCGATCATGATTGCGCAACTGGCCGGCGCTCAGGCGAAGGAAGGGCTTATCCCTTTCTTCCTTTTTATGGCTTTGCTCAGCATCAACCTTGCGGTGTTAAATCTTTTGCCCATACCAATTCTGGACGGCGGTCACCTGTTCTTTTATCTAATCGAGGCCGTTACGGGAAAAGAAATCAATATCAAGTGGCGGGAGAGGGCACAGCAAGTCGGTTTTGTCTTGCTGATACTGCTGATGCTTTTTGTGATAATCATGGATTTGGAGAGACTGAACATACCATTCCTCCAGGATATTATCAAAACGATACCAAAAACCAGATAACGGGAAAAGGGCGTTAGGGAATTGTTTTTTTACGAAAAAAACAGAAGATAATTTCCTGACTTCTATTAATTTTATTTCGGGCGCAATAAATATGCTGACCTTGGCAATTGATACGTCGGGCGCAACACTGAGTACTGCCTTGTTGGAAGACCTGACGACCAGGGCAGAGTTTTTTCTTAACACCGGTGATAACCACTCCCAGCATCTTCTGCCAGCCATAAAAAAGATTTATGATTTGGCAGGCGCTTCTATTCAGGATACCGATCTCTTTGTCTGTACGGAGGGACCGGGCTCTTTTACCGGATTGCGAATCGGTGTCGGCACTGTCAAGGGATTGGCTCTCGCAACGGGAAAACCTTTGCTGGGGTTGTCCACGCTTGAGGTTTTAGCGGCGAATATGGGACCGGGTTCCATGAGAATCTGTCCGTTGTTGGATGCCCAGAGAGGGCAGGTCTATGCCGGTGCTTACAGGATGAAGGACGGTCTCATCCCGGAAGGAATAGCGGCAGAAAGGCTCGCCGATGCAAATTCATGGATCTCCGGCTGCAAAGATGAGGATGAGGAAAGCATTTTTTTAGGATCAGGAGCTCTAAAGTATGCCGACCTGATTGAGGCCGCCCGGCCTGGATCATTTGTCGCCGCCCCGCATTTTTCCCACATCAGGGCCAGCGTTGCCGGATGTCTGGGTGTTACGAAATTTCTCCGCGGCTGCAGAACTGATGTATTAACTTTTGCACCTCGTTATTTACGCCTCTGTGAGGCGGAAAGGAATCTTTCGCTGAGCGACACTCCGAAAGACAAGTAAGTTGACAAGCCCTGACAATTCATATAAACCCGGGACGATCAAGAGGTCGCATTTTTTAGCGGCCGACAGCGCGTATGAAGGGGAGTAGAAGAGTGAGCCTGGACCACCGCGGCATAATAGTTAAAGAAGGCTTCCCCTTTATTGCTGCTCTGGGTATTATCACTATTTTACTTGCCTATTTTGATTTTTTTGCCGCTTCTGCCTGCTCGTTTGCCACCACGGTTTTTGTCGCCTGGTTTTTTCGTAACCCGGAGAGGAAGATTCCCCAGGGTAAAGGAGAGGTTGTGTCGCCTGCGGACGGTAAAGTTATCAAGATTGAGAAAGAAAAGGATAGCGATCTCCTGCCGGGGGCGTTTGTCAAAGTAAGCATTTTTATGAACGTTTTCAATGTACATGTCAACCGTATGCCTTGCTCCGGAACAGTAAAACTTATCCGGTACAAAAAGGGCCGTTTTATTTCTGCCAATTTGGACAAGGCTTCTGCACTAAACGAACAAAATGCCCTTGTCATTACTACGGATATGAAAAGAGAGATTATCGTGGTGCAGATAGCGGGGCTGATAGCCAGAAGAATCGTCTGCTGGGTAAGTGAAGGCATGCCTGTTGAAAAAGGCGAGCGCTTTGGTCTTATACGTTTCGGGTCTCGTCTTGACGTTTACCTGCCCCCGGAAGTAAGTATCAGGGTAAGCATTGGCGACCGGGTCAAGGCTGGTGAAACAGTGCTGGGAGACTTGCCGTGAGAAATGATAACAACGCCAAAAAAAATCGCCCCAAAAGGGGCATCTTCCTCTTGCCCAATATTCTTACGACCACGAACATATTTTGCGGTTTTTATGCCCTTTTGGCAACCATGCAGGGGGATTTCAGCCAGTCAGGCATTGTCATTGTCCTGGCGATGATACTGGACAGTCTGGACGGCAGGATCGCCCGTATAACCAATACCATGAGCAAATTCGGGGCGGAATTCGATTCGCTGTCCGATCTTGTTACCTTTGGCATCGCCCCGGCCATTCTTGTCTATTCCTGGTCGCTCTCTGCATACGGTAAATGGGGTTGGTTGGTGGCTTTTCTGTTCGTGGTTTGCGGCGCTTTGCGCCTCGCCCGTTTCAATGTCCAGAGCGGCATTATAGAAAGCAGGGTTTTCAACGGTCTGCCCATCCCAGCCGCGGCATCCGTTATTGCCACCGGGATCATGCTTTATTATTATCTGGGAGGGGTCGGGAAGTATCATAACCTCTTTTTCCTCCTTATTACCGTCGCCCTGGCCTTGTTGATGGTCAGCAATGTCAAATATTACAGTTTCAAGGATCTTAACTTTTTTTCCCGTAAGCCCTTCATGTCTTTTGTGCTCATCGTGCTTATCATGACCGTCGTGGCCGCCGAGCCGCAAATCACGCTGTTCATTTTTTCCGTCAGCTATAGTTTGTCGGGACCAGGCTGGTGGTTGATAAAGCGCTTTAAGACAGCAACAAAAGAAAAGCACGAAGCAAGCTTAAAAATCTAAATTATGAGTGGGTAATTTCAGGGGGTTGATATGAAGAAGTGGAATGTCGCCGTTGTCGGCGCTACCGGTGCAGTGGGCAATGAAATGATCAGGGTGCTGGAAGAACGAGATTTTCCCGTAGCCGAACTGACTTTGCTGGCTTCCGAACGGTCTCAGGGCAAAACGTTAAAATATAAAGATAAGAATATAGCTGTTAAGCGTTTGGATAATGATTCATTCCTGGGAATCCACATCGGTCTTTTCTCGGCCGGCGGAAGCGTCAGCGAACGCTTTGCCCCAATTGCCGCAGAGGCCGGATGTGTAGTGATTGATAACACCAGTGTATTCCGGATGATGCCGGATATTCCCCTGGTTGTGCCGGAGGTAAATCCGGAGGCGCTCCAGATGCATACCAACCGGGGCATAATCGCCAATCCTAACTGTTCAACCATTCAGATGGTTGTTGCGCTGAAGCCGATCCATGACCTGGTACGGATCAAGCGCATTGTCGTTTCCACTTATCAGGCGGTTTCTGGCGCCGGGCAAAGGGCAGTCGATGTGCTCAGAAACCAGTCACGGGCCTTTCTCAACGGCGAGGAAATCAAGCCTGAGGTATTTCCTCACCAAATTGCCTTTAACTGTCTGCCGCACATCGATGTATTTCTCGACAATGGCTATACAAAAGAAGAAATGAAAATGGTCAACGAAACGAAGAAAATATTTGCTGACCCTTCCATCGGGGTCACGGCGACGACTGTAAGAGTCCCGGTATTTTACGGTCATTCCGAGTCCGTGAATATAGAAACGGAAAGAAAGATCACAGCGCAGGAAGTGCGGGAACTCCTGTCTCAGGCGCCCGGAGTAAAGGTAGTTGATGCTCCGCTTTTGCAGCAATATCCGCTGGCGGTGAATGCTGCAGGCAAGGATGAAACCTTTGTGGGGAGGATCCGGGAGGATGAATCTGTCGCGAATGGCATTAACATGTGGATCGTAGCCGATAATTTGCGAAAAGGGGCCGCCCTGAATGCCGTTCAGATTGCCGAACAACTGATCAACAAATATCTATGAGAATTATCGGCGGTGACGCTAAGGGCAGACCTGTCCTTTTCCCCGGAAAGAGCAAGGCCCGACCGACTTCAGATCGGATTAAGGCGTCACTCTTCGACATTTTGTCACCGGTGAAAGGCAAGACGTTTCTGGATATCTTTGCCGGGTCAGGAAATATCGGATTGGAAGCCCTTAGTCGTGGCGCAATACACGCTGTTTTCATCGAAAAAGAACCGACGCTTGCCGATTATATCCGCCGAAATCTCCGGCAATGCAGGTTTGAGGGAAACTGCGAATTATTAAATATGGAGATGGCAAAGGCGATCCCTGTTCTGCAAAAAAAGAAGGCGCGCTTTGACATCGTTTTTGCCGACCCGCCATACGAGGCCGGGTTTGTGGAGGAAACATACGCCTGTTTAAGAGACGGAAGGTTGTTTGCCGAGGAAGGGATTCTCGTTTTGCAGCATTCCGTGCGGGAAGAACCGGCCTGTGCATTGGCGGGCCCCTTAGTTCTGTTTGATCAGCGAAGGTATGGTGATACGCTTTTGTCGTTTCTGAATTGCCGGAAGGGGAATTAAATTATGAAAAGGCTGGCTGTATATCCGGGCTCTTTTGATCCCATTACGAATGGTCATGTTGACCTCGTCAAGCGGGGCTTGAAAATGTTTGACGAAATAGTGATCCTTATCGCCACCAACGCCGAGAAACGTTCACTTTTTTCCGTCGAGGAAAGGCTGGAGATGATCAGGGAAGTTTTTAAGGGTAATGAACGAGTGACCGTTGACACTGACCCGGGCTTACTCGTGAACTACTTGAAAAAGATTGAAGCTACCATTATATTTCGTGGTTTGAGAGCCTTATCGGATTTTGAATATGAATTTCAGATGGCTTTGATGAATAGAAGGCTGGATCGCGGGCTAGAAACTGTTTTCCTGATGGCGGGCTTTCAGTGGTTCTATACCAGTTCGAGTATTATCAAGACAGCTGCTTCTTTAGGCGGCTCGGTAAAAGGAATGGTTCCGGAAATTGTTTGCCGGAAATTGCAGGAAAAATTCAATACCGCAAAATGACAAGGAGCACCCATGAAATTAGCTTCGCGAATATCTCGTATTAAACCCTCTCCGACGCTAGCCATAACAGCCAAAGCCAACGCCATGCGCGCCCAGGGCATCGACATCATAAGTTTCGGCGCCGGCGAACCAGATTTTGACACACCGGAGACGATTAAGAAAGCAGCTATCCGCGCTATCGAGGCCGGATTTACCAAATATACACCGGTAGGCGGCACCGATGAACTTAAGGATGCGATTATCAACAAGCTGAAGATCGATAACAACCTTACTTATAAAAGGTCTGAAGTCTTTGTTTCCTGCGGCGCCAAGCACACCCTCTATAACCTGGCACAGGTCCTTTTTGAGGAGGGCGATGAAGTACTTATCCCGGGACCATATTGGGTTTCCTATGTGGATATCATTCTCCTTTCCGGCGCTAAACCCGTGGTTATTCCCACCAATCTTGCCGATGGTTTTAAACTGAAGCCGGATCAATTGGCGCGGGCAATAAACAGTCGCACCAAGGCCGTTATTATCAACAGTCCTTCCAATCCCACCGGAGTTACCTATACGAAGAAAGAATTGGAGCTTTTGGCAACAATCCTCCAGGAAAAAGGCATTTTGATAATTTCTGACGACATTTACGAGAAAATTATCTATGACGGCCTGGAATTTTCCACGCTGGCGGCCCTGAATGAAGAAATCAAGAATCAAGTAGTCGTAGTAAATGGTGTATCCAAGGCCTATGCCATGACAGGTTGGCGTATCGGATACGCCGCCGGACCGGAAGAAATCGTGGCCGCGGCGACGAAACTCCAAAGCCAGAATACTTCCAACCCTACATCTATTGCCCAAAAGGCCGCCGTCGAGGCGCTGAATGGAAGCCAGGACAGCGTCACGGTCATGGTGCGTGAATTCGAAAAAAGAAGAAATGTGATTGTAGCGGCTTTGAATGCCATTCCGGGGGTCAGATGCCCGGTGCCGTCGGGTGCATTTTATGTATTTCCCGATTTCTCCTCCTACTTTGGCCGTTCCGCTGCCGGCAGGATGGTATCTAATTCTTCCGAGCTTACGGCTTATCTCTTAGAGGATGCCAAGGTTGCCGTTGTTCCTGGCGTTGAATTCGGTCAGGACAATCATATCCGCATTTCTTACGCCACTTCGCTCGAGCAGATCGAGGAAGGTGTGGAGCGGATAAGGCGAGCAGTTCTGAAACTTGCCTGACATACCATATCAGGCAGTGCTTTCCTGCGGAAGGTACTGTCGTGAACGCAATTATCCCGTTTATCGGGGTTAGTGAGTTGAAAATTGCTTTCCCTTAGGAAGTAATTTCGTTAAGGCATTTATCCCATTTATCGGGGCAGGGACTCGTCCCGTCAGCATTAGGACGGCATGTTCTTATAATTATTGATTATCCGACCTACTTTTTCACTGCTCAGCAGAGCGTGCGAGGAAATTTCTTCCATCGTGAGTTCCTTTTCTCCGATACCGTGGGCGTAATTGTCCACGGAACAAATCGCCGCATAGTTTATACCCATTTCCTGCGCCGCAATAGCCTCGCTCGCCATGGTCATACCTACAAGATGGGCGAACTGGGACATCATCCTGATTTCCGCCCGCGTTTCCAGCCGGGGGCCTGGAGTTTGCCAGTACGTGCAGCCGTCTACCACTTCGACCGCCGCCCTTGACGCCGCAGCGAGACAGTGCTTTCTGACAGACATATTCAACGATGGAATGATATGCCGCGGTTGCCGGTCGCAGGCACAAGAATAAGGTGAAAGCATAATGAAATCATCGGGAATTATGATTATTCCCGGCGGTAAGTCCTGCCGCAGCGAACCCGTGGAGTTGACGCCGATAACTTCAGATACTCCCACATCCTGGAGGGCTTTCAAGTTTGCCCGGTGATTGATCAAGTGGGGAAGGATTTGGTTCCCCTGCTTGAGCCCGTGGCGCGCGATTAAAGCCATGGTATCACTTACCAAGAGATGTGCCTGTCCGAATTGATTTACCCGGACAATTTCCTTAGCTCCTCGAGAATAAGCAAACTCCTGGAGCAATATGGTGCCGGATATTACCCCCAACATTGCAGCCCCTTTCTCAAACTCTCTTCTCCACCTTGCCCGCTTGGGACATTTTACCCTTGACATAATTGGCCGGTGAGGTCAAGCATTGTTGATTCCGAACCATTAAATCAGCAAGGGCTGTTCCTGGCCAACTTATACAGTCTAATTGTTCATGCCATCGCTGCCAAAACTAAAGCACCGTTCAATTTATACTGTGCAATTATTGCCTCATCTGAGCAAATAGTGCTTGACAATTAAAATTATATTGTATAATTATTTATCGTAAGTGCCATAGGGCATCTCCTTTTCAATTATACAGCTTAATAAGTCAAGGGAGGGCAGGGCCATGGAGAGGGGAAGAGACCCCGACAAATCTTGGATAACAAGTCAAGAACTAACCGAAACAACAGCTATATCCAGAGCAACTTTAAATAACTACATCAAGTATGGCATCATCTCGAAACCTGTCGTCAAGAAACCTGATGATTTGAAGACACGGGCGAAGATAATCGGTTACTTTCCCAGAGACGTAATCGAGCGAATTGAGCAGATCAAACAGCTGAAAAAAGAAGGAATGAGCATGGATAATATCGTGAAGAAGTATTCCGCCACCGCTTTAGCCGATGTCCCTGTCCACCGTGACAAGATACCGGCGACGGACAACTTGAATTTGTCAATCAATGACATCCATTCGCCGGCCTATCTCATCAATAATAAATTCGAAATCGAATGGATCAATGGTGAAGCAGAGAAGGACATCTTTCGGCAGGAGGTGTCATTAATCGAGGGAGCCGAGGAAAGAAATATATTTAGACTGCTGTCCAAACAGGGATTACTGACCGGCGATCAGCTTAAATCCGAACTGGTCGCTTATCTCATGAAATTTGTCAAAGCCAGGCTAGAGAAGTACGAGTTGGCGAACTTTTTTCCCGGCATCTCAGAAAAAGAAATTCGTTATCTGGAAAGAATTTATGATCAGGTCGGAGTTCCGCATAACGAGCCTTTGCGGGAAACCTACATGCTTCTGACCCACGCCGACGGGTACAGTGCCTCCTACAACGTTTTCCATGTGTTTTTTCGCGAAGGCATCCTGTTTATACATGCTGAAGTGGATGATCTGATGCGGGACGTCATCGGGCTGTTAGCCCGCCGGGGGAAGATTATCGGGGATTTAATGAATCAGCGTATGCCTTCGCTGATTTCTTTTTGCGTTCTGGTGGCTGACCTGCAGGACTCAAGCCGCATCTGCGCCGAATTGCCTCCCGAAGAATATTTCGAACTCATCAGAGATATGTGGCAGAGTATGGATGAAATTTTCCCGAAGTATTACGGCACCTATGGCAAGCATGTAGGTGATGGGATGGTCTATTACTTTATCCGCGAAAAAGAAAATAATTATGTCCTTAATTCCATTTGTTGTGCTTTGGAGTTAAAGGAAAGGATGAAGAAGCTCAACATGGAATGGAAGATCCGCAAAGGGTGGGGCAACGACCTTTATCTCAATATAGGAATCAACGAAGGTCAGGAATTCTTTGGCTCAATTTCGTCTTCTTCGCATATTGAGCTAACCGCACTGGGAGATTCCGTAAATTATGCCAGCCGTCTTTCAGACCTGGCACGCTATGGTGCAATCTGGACGACAAAGAATCTCCTAAATCGTATGCCTGTGGAAGAGAGAAAAAGATTAAATTACGGTATCAGGCGCACAGAACAGGGACGGGAAATATTTATCGAAAACATGTTTTCCCGCGTAATGGACATGCTGCGTCCCAATGACCATATGTACAGTAAATTCATGGATATTGCTACTCTCGCCGTAACGGAAATCGTCTCCGCCCCGCCGGCATAATTCTCCGGTCCCGGCCCTGCATCGCTATATTGACAAGTTAAATAGCATTTGACATCTTTTATTGCCTTGTGACATATTAATAAACAATTTTTCAGGAGGCCTAGAATATGTCTGCGAGCGAATACCTGGTAGTTCTGAACGACGGCAATTATGAAGAACAAATCGGCAAGGCGGGTAAGCCGGTATTGGTGGATTTTTGGGCGCCCTGGTGCGGCCCCTGTAAGGCAATTGGGCCGGTGGTCGAAGAACTTGCCGAAACTTACAAGGACCGGGCCGTGATCGCAAAAATTAATGTTGATGAGAATCAGAAGGCGGCGGCGGCCTATGGGGTAAGAAGCATTCCCACGCTCATTCTTTTTAAAGAGGGTAAAATATTTGATACGATAATTGGTCTGGTGCCAAAGGACCGCCTGGTAAAGCTTATCGACAAGGCTCTCTGAACCAGAATTGAGAAGCCGAAAAAAAGAGGAAGTTTTTGTCATATTCAGAAATATATATGTAGGCTTATTACTTCTCTTCATTCTTTCCGGGTGTGCCTTGCTAAAAGGCCGTGAAGTACCGAAGAGCAATCCGGAAGCCCTTTATAAACAGGGATACGAAGATTATCAGAAGGGCCGCTACGAAAAGGCCATTGCCAGTTTTCAAAGATTGAAAGAGGAATACCCGTTAAGCGAACTGGTAGTTTCTGCGGAGTTGGGAATCGCAGATGCGAATTTCAGCATGAAAGAGTATGGTTATGCGGAAATCGCCTATAATGATTTCATCAACCTTCACCCCACCAACGAGAACCTTCCCTACGTTATGTATCAGATGGGAATGTGCCATTATAAACAGATGTTGAGCATTGACCGTGATCAGACGGAAACGATTAAGGCCCTGAAAGAATTCGAAAAGCTGGTGGCCCGTTTCCCGACAAGCAAATTTTCCTTTCTCGCGGAAAAACTTATCAGGGAATGCAAAGGCCGTATTGCTGAACATGAGTTTTATGTTGGTGAGCTTTATTTCAAAATGAAACAATATAAGGCCGCGTTGCGGCGCTTTGAGAATATAGCGAAGAATTATCCCAATCTGGGGCTTGATTACAAAGTGCAGTTCATCATGGAAGAAACGAAGAAACAGATAGCCGCGGCTGAGGGAAAGGCTAAAGGTAAATAATTCGGCATTTCTATTTCTCTGCGGCCGCCATGTTTTTTACATGCCTAATTGCCTTAACCAGGCACGTCTCGCGGTCTTGGGAAGTATCAATGACGAGATGGAGGGGCGCCGGGAATTCCGTTATCTTGTCAAAGTCGGCCTGCTGGGCTGCGAAAATCTCCCAGCGCCCGTCCGAAATTTCGGCAGCATCCGCTTGCCGCTGTTCCAATCTCTTCTTTATGGTTTCCTCCGGGCAAGTGCACTCCAGAACGAAGAAGTCCACGGCAAGCGCCCTGGCGGTTTCGAAGGCAGCCATTCGTTCGCGTCGATTCTTGAACGAGGCGTCAATGATCACCGATTTGCCGGCCTTGATCCTTTCTGCCGCTAATTCCCTCAATTTACGGTATGTCTCAAGGGAAATGTCCTTGACATAGATTCCTTTGCCAAAGGCCTCATAATGCCGCGCGGTCGGCTCCACCTTGGACATCTTCTTGCGCGTAAGATCGCTGCTGATTATGTCGGCGCCCAGAAGGGAAGCCAGGGAGTTGGCCAGCACGCTTTTCCCCGTTCCCATGAAACCGGTCATGATGATGAGGGCGGGTCTTTCCAGCCGGGAGGCGTAAGTGTAAGCGAGATTGAAGTAATGGCTGGCCCTTGTCAAGGCCGACTTATGTTCGCTCTCACTGATGTCCCGATCATTCAACTCGAAACTAATGACTTTACCCCGCACATAGGCATAATAACACTTATAGAAATTCAGGATGGCGGCTACGTCCCCGTCACCCGAGTTGATAATATAGGCCTTCACAAAAGCCTCAGCGTGGTCGGAATAGCCGTTGTCATCGAGGTCCATGGCCAGAAAGGCCACTTCTGCGGCTACATCCTCATACCGGAATCTCTCATTAAATTCGATGCAGTCGTAGATCACTATCGTCTTCTTCAGCAAACAGATATGTTCCAGATGCAGATCGCCGTGACAGTCTCTGATTCTCCCGGCAGCAATACGTTTCCTGAAGAGAGCCATATTCTTTTTAATAAAATTGATAGCGTAAGCTTTAATGAAGTCAAACTGATGCTGCGGGATTGTGACATTAATAAAGGGAGTGACCTGGAGAAAATTTTCCTCATGGTTGCGCATGATTGTTTTCGGGCTGCCCATGAGATCGATCTCGCCGCCTGTTGCCGCCTCCCTGTGAAAAGCAGCAATCTTCCGCGCCAAGCTGCTCATAAAGTCGAGGTCGATCTTTCCCGCGTCCAGTAATCTTTTCAACATCCCGCTCTCAGGAAGTTTCCTCATTTTAACCGCGAATTCCACGATTTCCCTTCCGGTACCTAAAAGGAAACGGCCCTCCTGGTCACAGGAGATCGCGACAACTTCCAGATATATGTCAGGGGCTAATCTTCTGTTAAGTTCCAGCTCCTTCCGGCAATAGTACTGCCGCTTTTCGAGAGTTGTGAAATCCAGAAAACCGAGGTTGAGCTCTTTCTTCACTTTATAGACATAATTTCCGGCAATAAAAACGTAGGAGATATGCGTTTGTATCAATTCCACCTTCCGCGCTCTGTGCGGGTAGAACTTCGGCTGTTGCATGGCGGCAACCATTTCGGGACTGGCCATTTATCGTTCTCGCATTTTCTATTCTCACAATTCTCTTCTGTGGATAAATTTAGTCAATCCGCGAAAGATTATCAAGGCAAATCAAGCCGGCGGCAAACAAGGGCGGAGCAAAGAGAGTAAAAATCTGTTGACTATAATCCGGCCATATACTAAGCATGTACACGGAGAAACGCTTGATAACGCTGGATTTACTCAATTTGCCGTGGACGGTCTCCCGGCTGGCCGGAAACAGGTTTTCGGCACCTCATTTCTCTTGATAAGAAAACTAAGAAGGTATGGAAGGGCTTGGATAAGAAATACTACATTCAAACGTTCGGTTGCCAGATGAACGTGCACGATTCGGAACAAATTGCGGCCCTGCTCGAAAGAGATGGCTACAGGTCTACGGACCTTGCCGAAAGCGCGGACCTGATTATCCTCAATACTTGCAGCATCCGGGAAAAGGCAGAGCAAAAGGTACATAGTCAGATCGGTCGTTTCCGGGATTTTAAGCGCAATAATCCCGACCTTCTCATCGGAATAGGCGGTTGCCTGGCCCAGCAATGGGGTGAAAAGTTTTTTAAGAAAGCCCCCCATCTGGATTTAATTTTTGGTACTCATTGCATTCCCAGACTTCCCGAACTTATAGAGAAGGCGAAGAGGAATGGCAAGCAAATAGCCGATATCTCTTGTCCGGAAAAGCACGCAGAGAGCAGCGTGCGGCTGGTACCCGCCAGGGGTCAAATTTCCACTTACGTCACCATCATGCGGGGCTGTAACAATTTCTGCGCCTACTGCGTCGTCCCCTATTTGCGCGGCCCGGAGCAGAGCCGTGAGCTGCCTGATATCGTAAGGGAAGTGAGAAGCCTTGCCGCTCAGGGGATCAAGGAGGTAACCCTCCTGGGTCAGAATGTCAACTCTTACGGCCAGACCACGCCCGGCAAGTCCGACTTTCCACACTTGCTAACTGAAATCGCGCAAATAGAAGGTATAAACAGGATAAGATTCACCACCTCTCATCCGAAAGATCTTTCGCCGGACCTGATCAACTGTTTTTCGGAAATCGACAAGCTTTGCGAACACATCCATCTGCCTGTTCAAGCGGGTTCCGATAAAGTACTGCAGATGATGAACCGGGGTTACACCAAGGCCGGGTATCTGGAAAAAGTGGACAGGCTAAGGGAAATATGCCCTGATATCAGTATTACTTCCGATGTTATTGTCGGATTTCCCGGTGAGGCGGAAGCTGATTTTGAAGAAACTATTGACTTAATGCGGAAAATCAGGTTCGATAATCTGTTCTCTTTTAAATATTCAGCAAGAGAGGGAACTGCGGCGGCTAAATTTGACCATCAAGTGAGCGACAGCATTAAGAGCGCCAGATTACGGACCCTGCAGCTGCTTCAGGAACAGCATACGCTGGAAAAGAACGAGGCTGAGGTGGGAAAGTTATTGGAAGTGTTGGTCGAGGGCTGCAGCAAGAATTCGCCGGCTGAACTGACGGGCCGTACTCGGACCAACAAGATCGTTAACTTTAAAGGAAATACGGAATTGATTGGCCAGTCGCTTTCGATCTTAATAACATACGCTTATCAGCATTCACTCCGTGGTGAGCTCACTTCTGACAAGGAGATGGACAGATGCTAATAGAGGTCAAGGTATCCGGATTGACGATTGACCCCATTACCAACACCCCCATCGTGATCCTGAAGGACATGGATGAAAAGAAGATCATCCCCATCTGGATCGGCCTTTTTGAAGCCAGTGCCATTGCCACGGAATTAGAAAAAATAGCCTTTTCCCGTCCTATGACTCACGATCTCATTACGGAAATAGTCAAGTCGCTCGAAGTTACGGTGACAAGGATCGAAATCAGCGATTTGAAGAATAATACTTTTTTTGCCAATATTTACCTCCACCAGAGCGGCAGGAATTTCATCGTCGATGCCCGTCCCAGCGATGCCATCGCTATCGCTTTAAGGTCTAATGCCCCCATTTTTGTAGATGAAAAGGTTATTAACAAATCGCGGGACATAGATTTCGGTACCAAGATCGCTGATATTGATAACATTACAAAAGAAAAGTTAAAGGAATTCTTGGAAAACCTCTCCCCGGAAGATTTTGGCAAGTACAAGATGTAAGGAATCCGATTAACGGGGCGCGCCGCGACCATCCTTCTTGATGGGCGTGGCCACTTGATAGCGCATAGTACAAGGCGTAGCATAATCAGGCTGCCATGTTCCATGCGCTATAGATTTTTTTATATCCAGGCTATGGAAAAAAATATTCATGATTTTGCCGTTTATTTGGATATCGAGAGGAACCTCTCTCGCCATACCCAGAAAGGCTATTTGACCGATATCAGGCAGTTCTACGTCTATTTGGCGGCAAATGACGAAAAACCCGGCCAACTTGGTGCGGCAAGCGGAGAAATAGATCAGCTGATGATCCGGGGTTTCATGCGTTTCCTTTACCTTGGCAAGGTGAAAAAGGTAACGATGGCACGCAAATTAGCCTCCCTGAGGGCCTTTTTCAAATATCTTCTGCGGGAGGGCCGGATCAAGATCAATCCGGCAGAGCTAGTCCAGACGCCCACTCCGGAGAAGCACATACCATCTCTTCTGTCCGTTGACGAGGTATTGGCTGTTTTGAATGTTCCTGCGAAAGATGAGTTGCCGTCCCTCAGAGAAAAGGCGATCATGGAATTGTTCTATTCGGCCGGCATACGTTTGAGCGAACTTGCAGGATTGAACATGGAAGATATAAATTTCCCCCAGGGCTTGATAAAAATCCGCGGAAAAGGGCGTAAGGAACGGATCATCCCGGTAGGTGGGCCGGCTCTGGCTGCGCTTCAGAGGTACTTGCCGCAGCGAGCTGAACTGCTGAGTAAATGCGGAAATAAGGACATCGACAGCCCTGTCTTTATTAATTCCCGGGGAAGGCGTCTTACGGCCAGGAGCGTGGCCAGGGCAGTGGACCGGATTGTCGCGCAGAGCGCCATTAACCGCAAGATCAGCCCGCACGCCCTGAGGCATTCATTTGCCACGCATATGATGGACGCCGGCGCTGATCTGCGCGCAATTCAGGAACTTCTGGGGCATGAGAGCCTTTCTACCACCCAGAAATACACGGCTGTAAGTATCGGCAGGCTGATGGAGGTTTATGATAAGGCCCATCCCAGGGCCAAAGGGAGGATGAGCAGGTGAAACTAAGGGGCACGACGATAGTGGCTGTCCACCATAAAGGCAAGGTGGCAGTGGCCGGAGACGGCCAGGTGACGTTGGAAGCAACAGTCATGAAGCACCACGCCCGTAAGGTGCGGAGGCTCTATCATAACGAGGTGATTGTGGGATTTGCCGGCGCCACGGCTGATGCCTTTACCTTGTTTGAACGTTTTGATCAGAAGCTCGAACAGTATAACGGCAATCTCGTGCGAGCGGCTGTAGAGCTGACCAAGGACTGGCGGACCGACCGGGTGTTGCGGCATTTGGAAGCATTGATGATTGCCGTGAGTAAGGACGCCTTTCTGACTATTTCCGGCAGCGGCGACGTGATCGAATCGGACGACGAAGTTATGGCAATCGGCTCCGGCGGTCCCTATGCCCTGGCAGCGGCGCGCGCCCTGGTGAGACATTCCGGCCTGGGCGCGGCGGAAATAGCTGCGGAGGCCCTGAAGATCGCCTCGGAGATCTGTATATATACAAATAATCAATTAACGCTTGAAGAACTGGAGACAGCGGCCGGAAGTTAGTGCGGCTACTGAGGGCAACCTTCTTTATTTCTTGCTTCAAGTTAAGGAGCAGTTATGACAGAGCATGAATTAACCCCGCGGGAGATTGTGGAAAGGCTGGACAAGCATATCATCGGTCAGGGGGAAGCCAAACGGGCCGTTGCCATCGCCCTGAGAAACCGGTGGCGGCGACAGAACGTCGCCAAGGAATTGGCCGAAGAAATTTCTCCTAAAAATATCATCATGATCGGTCCTACTGGCGTAGGCAAAACCGAGATTGCGCGACGCCTGGCGAAATTGGACAATTCGCCTTTCTTAAAGATAGAGGCCTCTAAGTTCACGGAAGTTGGATATGTGGGCCGAGACGTGGAATCCATGATCCGTGACCTGGTGGAGTTGGCTGTAAACATGGTTAAGTCTTCGGAGCAGGAAGACGTGAAGCCCAAGGCGGCGGAGATTGCCGAAGAACGCCTGCTGGATATTCTTCTCCCTCCCCATCCGGTGGAGAGAAGGGTGGAAGACCTGGCGGGAGACAAGGAGGAAGGCGGGGGCTCTGAAGAGCCCCCGCAGCCCGACAACACACGCGAAAAGCTGCGCCAGCTCCTTCACGGCGGCCGGCTGGATAACCGCTTCGTAGACCTGGAAGTGGCCGATGTGCGCAGCAGCCCCATGATCGAAATTTTTACTTCTTCGGGGGTGGAGGACATGGGTCTCAATATCAAGGAAATGTTCGGGAACATTTTTCCCCAAAAGAAAAAAACGCGAAGACTGAAGGTGCCGGAAGCGCTGGAAATTTTAGCTCAGGAAGAGGCGCAGAAACTCGTGGACATGGATAAAGTTACTAAAGCGGCCATCGAAAAGGTGGAGCAGTCCGGCATCATCTTTCTCGATGAGATTGACAAGATCGTGGGCAGTGATTCGGCTCATGGTCCCGATGTCTCACGGGAGGGAGTGCAGCGGGATCTTCTGCCCATTGTGGAAGGGTCCAATGTCAACACCCGTTACGGTATGGTGAAGACTGACCATATCCTTTTTATTGCCGCCGGGGCCTTTAGCGCTTCCAAACCTTCCGATTTGATTCCCGAACTGCAGGGCCGCTTCCCCATCAGGGTGGAGATGGACCCGCTGGGCAGAGAGGAATTTATCCGCATCCTGACGGAACCCCGTAATGCGCTGATCAAACAATATATTGAAATGATGGCTACGGAAGGCCTCACCCTGACCATCAAAGAGGAAGCCATTGCCGAAATTGCGGAAATGGCCAGCGTGGTCAATGAAAGGACGGAGAATATCGGCGCCCGCAGGCTTTACACCATCATGGAAACGCTGCTGGACGATGTTTCTTTCGATGCTCCGGATATGGAGGATAAGGATGTTTCCATCGATGCGGAGTATGTAAGGGAGAGGCTCAGCGATATTGTGGAAGATGAGGACCTGAGCCGTTACATCCTTTGAAACGGCCACTATTGGGTGTCTCATCCATAGTTTCCGAATGGACGCTATTTACCAACAGGGGAGATGATGATGTACGATCTGCAACAGTCGATGGAACGGGCGGATATTTTGCTGGAGGCGCTGCCCTATATCCGCCGGTTCTATAACAAGACGATTGTCATAAAATATGGCGGCCATGCCATGATTGACGAGGAACTCAAGGAACTTTTTGCCAAGGACATCGTGATGATGAAATACATCGGGATCAATCCTGTGGTGGTGCACGGCGGGGGGCCGCAAATCGGCAGTTTCCTGAAGAAATTAGGCAAGGATTCCCAATTCGTGCAGGGTATGCGGGTTACGGATGAAGAAACGATGGATATCGTGGAGATGGTCCTCGTAGGCAAGCTGAATCAGGAAATCACCGGTCTGATCAACCGCCACGGCGGGAAAGCAGTGGGACTTTCCGGAAAGGACGGCGAACTGACAAAAGCAGAAAAATATCATCTAAGTATTGAAAAGGCCAAGGACACCCCTCCCGAAATCATCGATATCGGGTTGGTTGGCAAGGTGAAAAGCATCAATGCCGGATTGATTCTCGCCCTGGAAAAGGAAGGCTTTATTCCCGTGATCGCCCCCACCGGCGTCGGTGAACAGGGAGAAACCTATAATATCAATGCTGATCTCGTTGCCGGCGCCGTGGCCGAAGCGCTTCAGGCCGAGAAATTGATCCTGCTGACGGACGTACCGGGTGTGTTGGACCGGGAGGGAAATCTGGTCAACAGCATTAGCGGCCAGGATGCGGAAGCCATGATCCGCTCAGGTGTCATCGCCGGCGGCATGTTTCCCAAGGTAAAGTGCTGCCTTAAGGCGCTGAAGGGTGGGGTAAAAAAAACCCACATCATCGACGGCCGCCTGAAGCACGCCGTCTTACTGGAAATGTTTACCGACCAGGGCATCGGTACGGAAATCGCCCAAGGAGCGCTTTTGAATACTGGAGAGGATAGCTGATAAATGTCAATGGAAGAATTGATTCGACAGGCCGATAAAGTAATTATGGGAACTTACAAAAGGTTTCCCCTATTGCTGGTGAAGGGATCGGGAACCAGGGTGTGGGACAGTGCAGGAAATGAGTACCTGGACCTGGTGGCGGGCATCGCCGTCTGCGGGCTGGGCCATTCCCACCCGGCGGTGATCGAAGCCCTCAGAAAGCAGGCGGAAGACCTCACCCACGTATCCAACCTCTACTATACGGAGCCGCAGGCTCGCATGGCGCAGTTGCTGGTGGACCACTCCTTTGCCGATCGGGTCTTTTTTTGCAATAGCGGCGCCGAGGCAAACGAGGCGGCCATAAAATTGGCCCGTAAATTTTCTCATACCAGGTCCGGTGATTACAGGTATGAGTTGATAACCATGCGCAACTCTTTTCATGGCCGCACCCTTGCCGCCCTGGCGGCAACGGGGCAGGAGAAGTTTCACCAGGGTTTTGAGCCGTTGCCCACAGGCTTTCGTTATGTGCCTTTTGACGATTTGTCGGCCCTCGAAGGGGCTGTCAATGCCAGGACCTGCGGTGTAATGCTGGAACCTATTCAGGGCGAAGGAGGCGTCATTATTCCGGAGGCAGACTACCTGGCGAAGGTCAGGGACATCTGCAACCGCCATGACCTGCTTATGATCCTGGACGAAGTCCAGACCGGGATGGGACGGACGGGGGCTTTATTCGCTTACGAAAGCAGCGGCATCCAGCCGGATATCCTCACGCTGGCCAAAGCGCTGGGCAACGGATTTCCCGTGGGGGCGATGCTGGCCACCGAAAAAGTCGCCGCGGCCTTTGTTCCCGGCAGCCATGCCTCGACCTTTGGCGGCAACCCCCTGGCGATGGCGGCCGCCTATGCCACGGCCCAGACAATCTTAACGGACGGCGTGCTCGAAAATTGCCGCCAGATGGGCGATTATTTCCTGGGGCTGCTCGCCGGTCTGATGAAGAAACATGGAATTATAAAAGCCGTCCGGGGCCGGGGACTCATGCTGGCCATGGAATTAACCATTAACGGCGAAGATATAGTCGGGCGCTGCCTGAAAAAGGGTTTGCTCATCAACTGCACAAACGGCAATATCATTCGTTTTGTTCCGCCGCTGATTATCGGCGCCGCAGATATCGACCGGGCCGTTCAAATTCTCGATGAGGTCATTAGCGAGCGATGAAAAAGGATCTCTTAAGCATTTACGATCTCGACAACCCGGATATCGACCGGATCTTCACGCATGCCGCCCGGCTGAAAGAGCGCCTGAAAAAAGGAGACATCTACCATCCGCTGCCGGGAAAGACCCTGGGCATGATCTTCGACAAGCCGTCGACCAGAACGAGGATCTCCTTCGAAGTAGGGATGTATCAGTTAGGCGGACTGGCGATCTTTCTGAGCAGCCGCGACATGCAGCTCGGCCGCGGTGAAACGGTCGCCGACACCGCCCGGATTACCTCGCGCTATCTGAGCGGGATCATGATCAGGACCTATGATCAGAAGATGGTGGAAGAATTTGCCGCTCATGCCACCGTACCGGTAATCAACGGTTTGACGGACCTTCTGCACCCCTGTCAGATACTGAGCGACATCTTTACCATAAAGGAAATAAAAGGCGGTTATCAAGGATTAAAAATTGCTTATATCGGGGACGGCAACAATATCGCCAACTCCTGGATCAACGCTGCCGTCCGCCTGCCTCTCTATTTATCACTTGCCTGCCCGGAAGGTTATGAACCGGATAAATCGGTCTTCGAGAGAGGCCGGAACGAAGCGCCGGGAAGAGTGGCTCTTTATCGGGACCCCTTTGCCGCTGCCGCTGAGGCTGATGTGATATATACGGATGTCTGGACGAGTATGGGACAGGAGAAAGAGCGGGAGGCCAGGAATGCGGTCTTCGGGCCTTACCAGGTGAATAAGGAATTGCTCTCCCACGCACGGAAAGACGCAATTGTGATGCACTGTCTGCCCGCGCACCGGGGCGAGGAAATCACGGGCGAGGTGATTGATGGTAAACATTCCGTAATTCTCGATCAGGCGGAAAACCGCCTGCATGTTCAAAAGGCGATTTTGGAAATTTTGCTGAAAGATGGAGGTTATTGAGGTCGTGCTTAAAGAAATACGCAAGGTAGTTCTCGCTTATTCCGGTGGTTTGGACACGTCGGTCATCTTGAAATGGTTGACGGAAACCTATGGTTGTGAAGTGGTCGCTTTTGCCGCCGATATTGGCCAGAAAGAGGAATTGGACGGGTTGGAGGCAAAGGCCCTGGCTACGGGCGCCACTAAAATTTACATTGAGGATCTGCGCGAAGAGTTTGTCCGGGACTTCGTTTTCCCTGCCCTGCGGGCTAACGCAGTCTACGAAGGCACTTACCTGCTGGGCACTTCCCTGGCCCGGCCACTGATCGCCAAGAAACAGATAGAAATTGCTGCCCTGGAGGGTGCTGACGCCGTCTCCCACGGGTCAACGGGAAAAGGCAACGACCAGGTCAGGTTCGAACTCGGCTATTTAGCCCTTAATCCCGCCATTAAAATTATCGCCCCCTGGCGCGATGAAAACTGGAAATTTACTTCCCGTGAAGCGATGATCGATTATGCGCAAAAAAATTCTATTCCGCTCACGATCACGAAGAGCAAACCTTATAGCAGCGATCGCAATCTTCTTCATGTCTCCCATGAAGGCGGTATCCTGGAAGACCCCTGGGAAGAACCCCCGGAGGACATGTTCACCGTCAGCGTTGCTCCGGAAGCGGCTCCCGACCGGGTGACCTATCTGGAGATCGAATATCTTCAGGGCAATCCGGTGACCTTGAACGGCGAGCCGCTTTCCCCTGCGTCCCTTCTCGATCGTCTTAATGCCGTTGCCGGAGCAAACGGGATCGGCAGGGTGGATATGGTGGAAAATCGTTTCGTGGGGATGAAATCGCGGGGAGTATATGAGACACCGGGTGGTACGGTCCTCTGGATGGCCCATCGAGCGCTGGAATCCCTGACCATGGATCGGGAGGTGATGTCGCTCAGGGACGGCCTCATCCCCAGGTACGCGCAACTTGTCTACAATGGCTTTTGGTTTGCACCGGAAAGGGAGCTCTTGCAAAAACTGATCGACGAGACGCAGACCAATGTGACTGGCAGGGTACGCGTAAAATTATACAAGGGAAATTGCATTATTACCGGCAGGCAATCTCCTTACTCCCTCTACCGTGCGGATTTTGCAACCTTCGGCGCCGACCAGGTTTATGATCAGAAGGATGCCACGGGGTTCATCAAGATCAATGCCCTACGCTTGCGTATACAGGCCTTGGACAAGCAACGGTCTTAATTAAGGAATAGTGGTAATGGAAAAGAAGAAAAAGCCCTGGGGCGGACGTTTCACCGGAAAGACGGATAAGCGGGTGGAAGCCTTTACTGCTTCTATCGACTTTGACAAGCGTCTTTACCCTTACGACATCGAGGGCAGCACCGCCCATGCCCAGATGCTCGCCCGGCAGGGAATCATTTCCCCGGCGGAAGGCGAACTGATCATCAAAAACCTGCAAGAGATCCGTCAGGACCTCGCTCAGGGCAATTTCACTTTTCGCACCGAGGATGAAGATATTCACATGGCCATCGAGCGGGCCCTGATCGACAGAATTGGCGACGCCGGAGGCAAACTGCATACCGCGAGGAGCAGAAATGACCAGGTAGCCCTGGACATGAGGCTGTTTCTCCGGGATGAAGTGGCACAAATTATCGTTTTACTGGAAGAATTGCAGGATACCCTCCTGACGGTGGCCAAGAAGGAAATCAACACGATCATGCCTGGGTATACCCATATGCAAAAGGCGCAACCGGTGCTCCTGGCCCACTATCTCCTGGCCTATCGGGAAATGCTGGCACGGGACGAAGGGCGACTTACTGACAGCAAAAAGCGATTTAATATTATGCCCTTGGGTTCTGCTGCGCTGGCCGGTACCAGCCTGCCGATCGACCGTCAGTATGCGGCCCAGCTTCTGAATTTTCCTGCTCTTTCTGAAAACAGTATGGATGCTGTAGCGGACCGTGATTTCATTATCGAATTTCTTTCCGCTGCGGCCATGATGATGATGCATTTGAGCCGCTTTGCCGAAGATCTAATCCTCTGGGCAACGGACGAGTTTGGCTTCGTGGAGATTGATGATGCCTTTACCACGGGCAGCAGCATCATGCCGCAGAAAAAGAATCCCGATGTTGCCGAGTTGCTGAGAGGTAAGACAGCGCGCGTCTACGGGAACCTGATGGCCCTCCTGACACTGCTCAAAGGCTTGCCCATGACTTACAACCGGGATCTTCAGGAAGATAAGGAACCTCTTTTCGATACGGTGGATACGGTCAAAGCTTGCCTGCAAATCCTGAATGCCATGATCCGGCGCCTGACCTTCAACCGGGGAAAAATGCGTCTCGCGGCCATGGGCGCTTTCTCCACGGCCACGGATGCCGCGGAATATCTCGTAGGCAAGGGCGTTCCTTTTCGTACGGCGCACAGTGTCGTCGGCAGATTGGTTGCCTATTGCCTGAAACAAAACAGGCCGTTGGAAGCTCTGTCGCTGGAAGAATTTCAGAAGTTTCACCGGGAATTCGGCAAGGACATATATGGGCGGCTGACCGTGGAAAGCGCGGTGAATGCCCGGAATATAACGGGCGGTACGGCAGTTGAGAGGGTACGCCAAAGAATCAAGGAACTGGAAAAACGCCGCCGGGAGAAAAGAGATGTTTAGCAGGACCGGACATCTTCTTAAGACGTCACTGAGGACTGGCCTGGCACTGGTGGTCACTTTTTTCTTCCTGGGATGCGGCAAGATCGGGGACCCTGTACCCCGCGATATGGCAGCACCGCCGGCCATTGCCGACAGGACGGCGCCGGCGGAAAATCAGGCAGCCAGCAGCATCTCTTGCGGCGTAGAATCAACGCCAACAGGAATGGGCAATTAACAAGGATAAGGATTAAGCATGAATTTTTTTCATTACTTAAATGATGAACTCTGGTGTGAAGAAGTGCCGGTGGAGAAGATTGCCGAAAAGGTGGGCACTCCTTTTTATCTATACAGTTTCAATACTTTAAGTCATCACTTTAAAGTGTTTGATGAGTCATTTGCCGACATACCTCACATTGTCTGCTTTGCCGCCAAAGCCAACTCCAACGTGGCCATTCTCAGGGCCTTCTCTCGCCTGGGAGGCGGCGTTGACATCGTTTCGGGCGGCGAACTTTACCGTGCCTTGCAGGCAGGGGTCGATCCGCAGAAGATTGTCTATTCCGGCGTCGGTAAGAAGGCAGAAGAAATCGAATATGCCTTGTCGAGCAACATCTTGATGTTCAACGTGGAATCACCGCAGGAGCTGGAGGCGATCAGCACCTGTGCAGGACGGATGAACAGGAAGGCGAGGATAGCCCTGCGCATCAACCCTGATGTAAACCCGGAGACCCACCCCCACATCTCGACGGGACTGAAGGAAAATAAATTCGGCATCGATCTGGATACGGCGATAGGGCAATACCGCCTGGCCGCTTCGTTACCAAATTTGGAAATCCAGGGCATAAGCTGCCATATCGGGTCGCAAGTGACCAAACTGTCTCCCTTCCTGGAGACCTTTAGTCATGTCAAGGACCTGCTCCGGCTGCTGCGTAGTTCAGGGATCAACATCAAGTACCTCGATCTGGGCGGGGGACTGGGGATTCGCTACAATCAGGAAGAGCCGCCGCATCCTTCGGAATATGCAAAGGCCCTGGTGGGAATGAAAGAAGACCTCGATTGCACTTTCATTTTTGAGCCCGGCCGGGTTATCGTCGGCAACGCCGGTATCCTGGTTACCAGGGTGCTTTATACAAAAGAGAATATGGACAAGCATTTCATCATTGTTGATGCCGGCATGAATGATTTGGTTCGTCCCAGTCTCTATAATTCGTACCATGAGATTCTGCCGGTGAGAAAAAGAAAAGCCGGAAAGCTGATCGCCGATGTGGTGGGGCCAATTTGCGAATCCGGGGATTACCTCGCCCGGCAGCGGGAGCTTCCGGAATTTGAACCTGCGGAGCTTATGGCTGTGATGAGCGCCGGCGCCTATGGTTTTACCATGTCGTCGAACTATAATTCGCGGCCCCGGATTGCCGAAGTCCTGGTGAAGGACGACCGGTATTTTATTGTCCGCAAAAGAGAAGAGTATCAGGACCTTATTCGGGGCGAAGAGATCCCTGATTTCCTGAGATAAGAAAGCCAATTCAAGGAGGGGCTGCTTGTATGTTCAAGGGTGCAATTGTGGCGTTAGTGACGCCTTTTAGGAACGGGAAAGTTGACGAGGAAGCATTGCGTGATTTGATCGAAGAGCAAATCGCCAACGGTACGGACGGAATTGTACCCTGCGGGACAACCGGAGAGTCTGCCACCCTGTCACATGAAGAACACGACCGGGTAATAGAAATTACCATTGAGGCGGTTAAGAAACGCGTACCCGTAATCGCGGGGACCGGTTCCAACAGTACGGCCGAAGCGGTGAGGCTTACGAGGCATGCTTATGAAGCTGGCGCCGATGGGGTATTGTTGGTTACCCCTTACTATAACCGGCCGACGCAGGAGGGAATGTTTCAACATTTTAAGACTATTGCCGAGGAAGTGCCGATTCCTTCGCTCCTCTATAACGTGCCCGGTCGGACCGGGGCCAATCTGCTGCCGGAAACCATTCTGCGGCTCTCCGGCATAGCGAATATCGTGGGCATCAAGGAGGCCTCGGGGTCGCTTAAACAGATTATGGATATAATCCATCTTTGCCCGGAAAATTTCTCTGTTTTGTCCGGCGATGACTTCATCGTACTGCCGGCCTTAAGTATGGGCGCTCGCGGTGTGATTTCCGTAGTCTCCAACATCGCCCCGGGGGATATGGCAGGCCTGATCGATGCCTTTGGGGCGGGAGAAATGGCAAAAGCAAAAGAAATCCACTACCGTATGCTGCCTCTGATGGACGCTATGTTCATCGAAACAAACCCCATCCCCGTAAAGGCGGCACTGGCACTGATGGGCAAGATCGCTTATGAATACCGGCTTCCGCTTTGTAAGATGGCTGATGCCAACAGGGAGAAATTGAGGAAAGTTCTCGCTGGCTATGGGCTGGTGCCCAGGGAGGAATAAGTAATGCTGAAGGTTATTGTTACCGGTGCCTGCGGGAAGATGGGGGGGAAGATCATCGCCCTCATTCACAGCATTGACGGCATGGAATTGGCGGGCGCGGTGGAGCGATCCGGTCATCCGTCAATCGGCAGGGACGCCGGTGAAAGTATCGGTCTGAGAAATACCGGCATCCTGGTGGAGGATGATTTAGGGGCCTGTATCCGGCAAGGTGACGTAGTCATTGACTTTACTTCTCCTGAAGCTTCCTTGCGCAACCTGGAAATTGCCGCCCGCCAGGGCCGCGCCATCGTTATCGGCAGTACGGGCTTCACGGCGGTGGAATTAGCAGAAGCCGCGGCTCTGGCTACCCGGGTTCCCTGCGTTCTTTCGCCCAATATGAGCGTCGGTGTTAACGTGATGTTTAAAGTTCTTGCCTTAGTGGCGGGCATTCTCGGCGATGATTATGATGTGGAAATTTTGGAAGCCCATCATCGTCTGAAAAAAGATGCACCCAGCGGGACCGCCCTGAAGATGGCCGAGGTTGTAGCCGGCACCCTGGGCCGAAAACTTGATGAAGTAGGTATTTTCAGCCGCAAGGGGATCATCGGCGAGAGGACCAGGTCGGAGATCGGCATCCAGACACTGAGGGCCGGCGACATAGTCGGCGATCATACGGTCATGTTTGGCGGGGCCGGTGAAAGGCTGGAGTTTATCCATCGCGCCCATAGCCGGGACAATTTTGCCCAGGGCGCCATTCGCGCTGCTAAGTGGGTGGTAGGGAAGGGGAATGGTCTTTACGACATGCAGGATGTATTAGGACTGCGCGGAAAAGAGGGGGTTTTCTAACATTGACCACCGGGATAGGCGGCATTATCAGCTTCATTGGTGTCGGTTCAAATCTGGGGGACCCCCTGGCCCGCGCAGTGGAAGCGATTGAATGTCTGAGGCAAGTATCCGGATGCCAGGTCTTGCGCCGCTCATCATTTTATCAAACCGAACCGGTAGGCTTCCTGGACCAGCAATGGTTTATCAATGCGGTCGTGGAGATAAGAACGGAACTGACCGCCGCGAAATTGCTGGGAGAACTCCAGGCCATAGAAAGCCGGATGGGGCGGCAAAAACTGCTAAAATGGGGGCCCCGGGTTATCGACCTGGATATCCTTCTTTACGGACAGGAAATTATTCGCGAAGACGATCTGATCGTGCCGCACCCGGAATTGCATAAGCGCCGCTTTGTACTGGAACCGCTTCATGAAATTGCCTCTTATGTAATTCATCCGGCCTTCGGCGTATCCATTGCCGGACTGAGGAAAAGATTGCCTGACAATAGCAAAGTGGAAATCATAAAAGAAACCCGGATGGTATCTTGATGCGGCTAATTATCATCATATTGATAGCTTACATCCTTTACCGGTTTCTTAAGGGTCTGTTTGCCCTCCAGGAAAGGCCGCAATACCGTCCTCAACCTCTGCAACCACGTCCGACCGCAGGCAGTGAGGAGTTAGTTGAGGACACCCACTGCCATACCTATGTCCCTTTGAGCAACGCCTATCGGGCATCGGTCAAGGGCAAAATATTTTATTTTTGCAGCAGTAAATGTCTGGACGAGTTCACAGCAAATCAAAAAAAAGGAACGCGAACGGAGGCTCCATGAAATTTTTTATTGATACAGCCAATATCGACGAAATCAGTGAAGGTCTCAACATGGGAATGGTGGATGGTGTAACGACTAATCCGTCACTGATAGCGAAGGAAAAAAAGAGCTTTGCCCGTGTGATTAATGATATAGTCGCTTTGGTGCCGGGACCGGTAAGCCTGGAAGTAGTCGGTACCGAGGCGGGCGCAATGGTTGAAGAGGGAAAGGCGCTGGCCGCACTGGGAAAAAATGTCGTTGTCAAGGTACCGATGACCGTGGAAGGCCTGAAGGCCACGAAAATTTTTTCCGCCGGTGGCATAGCCGTGAACCAGACCCTGATTTTTTCACCCCTCCAAGCCCTGATGGCTGCCAAGGCCGGTGCGGCCTATGTGAGCCCCTTCGTCGGGAGACTGGACGATATTGCCCATGACGGAATGGAACTCGTTCAGCAGATCCTGACTATCTTTACCAATTATCGTATGGAGACAGAAGTAATCGTAGCAAGCGTGAGACATCCGCGCCATGTTGTGGAAGCCGCCCTGATGGGAGCCCATGTGGCTACAATTCCTTTTAAGGTTATAACCCAGTTAGCGGGCCATCCTCTGACGGACAAAGGAATCGATTTGTTTCTTGCCGATTGGCAGAAAGTGCCCCGTTGAGGAAGATAAGGTATTAATAAGGACTACTTTTTATGATCAATTACTTAATGGATTACATTAACAAAACCATCATGGCCAACCGCCAGCGCTCGGCGATTATAAATCTGCCCAATACAATAACGATGCTTAGGGTAGGTATTCTTCCGGTGCTTTTTTTTCTTCTTTTCGATCCGGATCGCTTTTGGAGCCTGGTTATTGCCATCCTTTTTATAATGGCGGCTTTGACCGACCTGTTGGACGGTTACGTGGCCCGCAAATACGATATAGTCACTAACATGGGCAAATTCCTGGATCCCATTGCCGATAAGGTCATTGTTAACACGGCCATGATCCTGATGATTCCCATCGGACGAATTCCCGCCTGGATCGTTTCCCTGATTATCATCCGGGATTTTATCGTCGACGGCATCCGCACGATTGCCACTTCCGAGGGGTTGATCATTGAGGCCAGTGCCCTGGGAAAAAGGAAGACCCTGTGCCAGATTTTCGCCGTCTCGGCGCTCATGATTCATTACCCTTTTATCGGTGCCAACGCCCATAGCGTTGGCCTGGTTATCCTCTATATCGCCCTCTGGCTCACCATCCATTCCGGCGTCGATTATTTAATCAAATTTTTTCAGCACACCTATAAATCCAAACAATCTTAACGGGAGGAACGATGGCTTTCGAGGACTTACGATCTTTTATCGCTGCGGCAAACACCCTGGGTGAAGCTAAGGTTATTGAAGGCGCACACTGGGACCTCGAGATCGGCTGCCTCACAGAACTGTTGGCCGAGGCGGAAGCGCCCCTCGTCGTCTTTGACTCCATACCTGGATACCCCACGGGCTTCAGGGTTTGCACCAATGTGATCGCTAACCCGCGCCGTTTTGCCCTGGCCCTCGGATTGCCGACGGAAAGTTCCAAGCTCGACATTCTCCGGGCCTGGAAGGACAAGAACCGCACCCTTGCCCCCTTTCCGCCCTTGGAAGTCTCAGCTGGACCGGTAACAGAGAATATCTTCGAAAACGAGCGAGTCAACCTGGAGCTGTTTCCCGCCCCTAAGTGGCATGAGCAGGACGGGGGCCGTTATATCGGTACCGCCGATATGGTGATTGTACGTGACCCTGATTCCGGTTGGATCAATGTAGGCACCTACCGCGGCTGCATCGTGGGTAAGGATCGCCTCACCCTGTGGATCCTGGGCCATCATCATGGCAAGCAAATCGCGGCAAAATATTGGCAGACGGGGCGGGCCTGCCCCGTAGCTGTCGTCCTCGGTTGCGAGCCGGTAACCTGGATGGCTTCGCCATCGGCCGCAAGGGCGGGCGTTTGTGAATACGACTATGCGGGCGCGTTGCGGGGGGCGCCGGTTGAGGTCATCAAGGCTTCATTGACCGGCTTGCCCGTGCCGGCAACGGCCGAAATCGTTCTGGAGGGAGAAATTCCACCGCCGGAGGAAGAGTCGCACGAAGAAGGTCCTTTCGGGGAATGGCCGGGCTATTATACCCACAGCGGTAAGGAATGCGTAATGCGCGTCAAGCGCATCATGCACCGCGATAATCCTATCCTGCTCGGCAGTCCGCCGCTCTTGCCGATCACTCAGCGTTACGGAATCCCCCTCTTCACGGCGCGCATTTGGGAACACCTGGAGCAATCGGGCATCACTGATGTTCAAGGAGTGTGGTGCCATTGTCATACCCTGTTCATCGTGGTTTCGCTGAAGCAAAGGTACCCGGGGCACGCCATGCAGGCCCTGACCGCCATCGCCGGGCTCCATTCCGGCGCGAGCATGGCCCGCTACTTCGTGGCGGTGGACGAAGATATCGACGTCCTGGATCTCAAGCAGGTACTTTGGGCAATGTGTACGCGGGTAGACCCCTCGGAGTCCGTACAGACCCTTAACAACTCCTGGACTTCGGATTTGGATCCGCGGGTGCCGCCGGAGAAACGCGACAAAGGCGATTTCACCATTGGTAAAATGCTGATTGATGCCTGTAAACCCTTTGCCTGGCGGGAGCGCTTCCCCACGGCGAACCGTTTCAGCCTGGATATGCGGGCTCAGGTGCGCAAAAAGTGGAGCGCCAACATAGCGGAATTGCGAAAATAAGGCACGGGAAAAGGCAACGGAAAGCAAATTCCTGTTGACAAAAATATTTTATTTGTTATATTGCGCGGCGTAAATCAAAGCGGGCGTAACTCAGTGGTAGAGTGCCACCTTGCCAAGGTGGACGTCGACGGTTCAAATCCGTTCGCCCGCTCCAGTTCTTCAACCGGCGGCATAGCCAAGTGGCTAAGGCAGCGGTCTGCAAAACCGTTATTCACCAGTTCGAGTCTGGTTGCCGCCTCCAGAAAACAAAGGGGTTTACCACCCGGTTTACTCCTTCTTCGTTTCGATTCAGGGAGGCGGTAAATAAGATCGCCGGCCGGCATCACTGCCCGCCGGATCACGGGTTGTTTAATCATCTTCTTAAGACAGCTATAAAAGCAATTTTCCCCGGCTGCACCTCTTGATTATTCTGAGAGGTGATGATTATAATAGGAGAAAATACTTCGTTGGTTTTTCCATTGCTCAAATAATTTTCTCAGCATTATCTTTTGAAGGGAGGTGAAGACATTGAGGATAGCTTTTTTTAGACTGATTGCCTGGCAACTGGTATTGGCCATGCTGGTCCTGGGTATGGCGCCGGGCGTTGAGGCCGGACTGGTGCCGTCCGAGCTAATCAATCCTGCGGCGGACCGGGTACAAGACATGAGCAGCATCCAAAAAACAATCGAGTCCAAGATGGTTCAGGAGCGACTGGAAAAGCTCGGCTTTACAGCCGCTGAGGTGAAGTCGCGTCTTGAGCGGCTCAGCGACCAGCAACTTCATCAACTGGCGCTGAACCTCGACGATTTACAGGTCGCCGGCGATGATGGCTTGGGCATTATTGTGGTTCTGCTGGTCATTGCCATCCTGGTTGTGATTCTGCTTCAGCTGACGGGGCATAAGGTCATAGTTAGATGATTTTTGGAGGTATTTCCCCGGTAGGAAAAGAAAAGGCGGAAAAAACGAGAAAGCGGATTTTCCGCCTTTTTCTATTGCTGCTGCTCCTCATTACGGCCTGTTCTGCAGCCCCGGTGCATAGGATCGACCACAACGCTGCCATCCGTTTAATACCACAGATCCCGTTTCATCCGCAGGATGATTTTCAGTGCGGCCCCGCATCCCTGGCCGCGGTCCTGAATTTTTATGGCACTGACGTGACTCCGGCGCAGATAGCGGCGAAAATATTCAGCGCCACCGCCCGCGGAACCCTGGATTGGGATATGGTCTTTTTTGCCGAAAGTCATGGGTTTAAGGTCCGCAGGTACGCAGGCACTGAAGAGGATGTCAGGAATAATGTGGAAAAGGGCAAACCGCTGATCGCACTTGTCGATTATGGCTACTGGGTCTATGAGAAGAGACATTTTCTCGTCATTACCGGATATTATCGCGAGGGCTTCATAGTGAATTCGGGAGATATGCAGCAGCTCTTCCTGCCCAGGGATGAATTTCTGAAGGTATGGAAGAAGGCCGGCTTTCTTACACTGCTAATTGAACGTCCATGATGGCAAAGAAAATTTCCCTCGCGGGCATCTATTTCTTTTCTTTTCTCAGTTTATTGTCCGGCTGCTCTCTGCCGCGGTTCATCATCCTGAATGACCCCCTCACACCCCAGGAGCATCTGACGCTTGGGCTTTCCTATGAAAAAGCTGGGGAATTTGACGCCGCCCTGAAGGAATACCAGCAGGCTGCCCCTCATCTTCCCGCTGCCCACTTATACATGGGCAATCTGTATTTCACGCGCGGCGAAATCGCTTTTGCCGAAGAACACTATCTCCAAGCACTGGAAGAAGACCCTGACAACGCCGATGCCTGTAACAACCTGGCCTGGCTTTACTTCAGTTCCGGGAAGAATTTGGCAGAGGCTTACCGCCTTGTTCGCCGCGCGCTTCAGCTCAACCCCTCAAAATCAGAAATCTATCTCGACACACTCGAACAGATAAAAGAAAAGCTGAGTAGCCAAAAGGAATCGCCGCATCATTGAGCGATAGTGGAGGGAATAACCTGCTCCTTTTGTAGGAAAAGCCCTTCATTAAAAAGACAAGAGCAAACCATATATTAAAATTAACGATTAATATTAACTTGTTGCTGATTAATAGCAATCTGGCACACCCCTTGCTGTATGATGTTCAAAAGGTTTGGGCAACAAAACAAAGGGGAAGAGACATGAAAATATTAGTCGTTGACGATAATCAGTATTTAGCGGCTACCATCCAGGAAACTTTAGAGGGCGAGGGCTTCGAGACAATGTCGGCCAATGACGGCGTAGCCGGATACTCCACCTATCTCAATTTCGAACCGGACTTGGTCATCACCGACATTCAGATGCCGAGAAAGAATGGCTTGGAAATGATGGAAGATATTCGAACACATAATCCACAGGTAAAGACAATCTACATGAGTGGTGATATTTATTCCTTTCAGGGTTCGCTCATCGAGGAAAAGAAGAAATATCCTGTTGATTATTTTGAAAAACCATTTTCCTTTGAAGCATTAAAGAAGCAGATTTTCCTGATGTCAACCCCTTCTTTGCAACCGGTTGCGGTTTGATCATAATCCCGCCTGCTATACCTTACTTAGTAATTAATTAAGGCTGTCTAATTAATAAATGATTTTCTCATCATTTTGTGTATAATTCCTTGCCTGGTCAATTCTTCCCGCCGTGGTCGCCTACCGGTCCGGGAAAACAGTGCTCGCCGCCCGAAAATACACAATTCTGCGGAGAAGATCATGAATAACCAACAGCTCGCGAAAATATTCGATGAAATTGCAGATCTCCTTGAACTCAAGGAAGAAAATGTCTTCCGGATCAGGGCTTATCGCCGAGCTGCCCTGAATATCGATGGACTTCCCAAAGACATGGCCGCGATGTCCGATGCCGAACTGGAAGCGATACCCGGAATAGGCGAAGACCTGCTCAGGAAAATCCATGAATATTTGCGGACCGGGAAGGTGGCCAAGCGCGAGGAGTTAATAAAACAGATCCCGCCAGGAGTGCTGGAACTATTGCGCATACCCGGCTTGGGTCCAAAGACCGCGAAAATGCTTTTCCGAGAAAGGAATATTCAAGGAATAGATCAATTGGAGGCCATGACCCGCAACGGTGAGTTGGCCGGATTGCCTGGTATTCGGAAGAAGACGGAAGAAAATATCATCAAAGGCATCGAGCAACTGAAACGCGGGAACGAACTGCGGCCTCTTGGCCGCGTAAGGCCGCTTGCCGATGACATAACCAGGCAAATACAGAGCAGGGCGCCGGTGGACCTGATCGAGGTGGCCGGAAGCATAAGAAGATGGAAGGAAACGGTTAACGACATTGACATTCTTACAGCTTCACAACAACCGGAAAAAGTCATGGAAGTGTTCGTTCATCTTCCCCACGTCAGCCGGGTTCTAATGCAGGGACCAACGAAATCATCAATTGTCACGGACGAGGGCATCCAGGTGGACCTGCGTGTTGTGGAGGCGGAATCTTTCGGCGCCGCCCTGCAGTATTTTACCGGCAGTAAGCAGCACAATATCAAACTTCGTGAAATGGCGGTGCGGGCTGGACTTAAGATCAGCGAATACGGAATATTTCAGGAGCCAGGTGAGGTGAAGATCGGCGGGCAGGATGAAAGGGAAGTCTATAAAGCCCTCCAGCTGCCCTACATCCCGCCGGAGCTGAGGGAAGATGCCGGTGAAATAGAAGCCGCCCAGAAAGGGATGCTCCCGGATCTCATCAGCCTCACGGATATTAAGGGCGACCTCCACGTGCACACCAAATGGTCTGACGGAAGCCATGACCTGGATACCCTTGTAAGAACGGCACGGGAAAAAGGTTATCAGTATATAGCCATTACCGACCATACAAAAGGACTTGGCGTAGCCCATGGTCTGGATGAAGCCAGGCTGGCTGACGAAATCAGGCTCATTGACGATGCCAATAGTAAACACGCCGGGTTCCATATTCTAAAGGGCACGGAAGTCGACATCCGCTCAGACGGCAATCTCGATCTGCCCGATGGAGCACTTGCCGGTCTGGATATTGTTATCGCCTCCATCCATTCAGGTTTTCAACAATCTCAGGAACAGCTTACCAAAAGGATGCTCGCGGCGATCAGGAACCCTTGCGTCAGCGTTATCGCCCATCCTACGGGCAGGGTTATCGGTGAACGCGCCCCCTATTCCATCGATATGGAAACGGTGCTCAAGGAAGCGGCGAAATATGGCGTCGCTATGGAAATTAATGCCTATCCTTTAAGACTCGACCTGAGTGATGTGCATGTAAAATTGGCGAAAGAGTACGGTGTCCCTTTGGTCATCAATACCGACACCCACGTGCTGAGCCAGTATGATTATATGCTCTATGGCGTATCCGTCGCGCGACGCGCGTGGGCGGAAAAAAAGGATGTGTTGAACACGTTGGAGTATCAGGCACTCATCAACCGGTTGAAATCTTGTACGGCAGGAAAGGCCAAACTCACCAGGTAACCCACGCCTCGGAGGGCGCAAAAACTCAAAGGAGAGATAAGGATATTATGAACGAAAATATTTATGCTTTTATCCTGAAGGACGGCCATTTTGAGAGTCTGCTCTATGCTTTCAATTTTGCGAGTATCGCCGCTGTCTCTGACAAGAAAGTACGGATTCTCTTCGTCGGATGGGCGGCCAGCAAACTCATCAAGGGAAATATGGAGAAAATTGATATCCCTGGGTCAATCAGAGATCAGAAAAGTGAGTTTATTGAAAAATTGAAGCAACATAAGTGCCATGACCTGAGGGTATTGCTGCAAATACTTAAATCGGCCGGCGATGTGAAGGTCTATGCTTGTACCTTAGCAGCAAGCATTTGGGGGGTTACCAGAGAAAATATGATTCCTGAAGTGGACGGCATAATCGGTTCCCCCAATTTTCTTCTGCAAGAGGCAAAGGATGCCGAGCAAATTTTGACCTTTTGAGTCGGTGCTGCCATTTTCCCTGAGCTGGTATCAGAAGCGGGTTACTTTTTTCTGATTATCTTGTGAAAGCTTTGCATAATATGATGCCATCGCCTTCCCTTCATTCCGTGCTTGACACGGAATCCAGTTCTTTTAGATAGTTATGGATTCCGGCTTTCGCCGGAATGACTCAAGGGGCATATTTGCAAAGCTTTCCTTGTATATTGATTAATGATCCGCTTACAAGAGCTTCCCTTGGGGGTGCGTGCGTGTTTCCGCGCAGGGGCACTGGAAAAGGAATTGCTAATTTGTAAGATAACGCCTCAATATGACGTTCAGATTGCTGCTGAATAGGTCAATATTGAAGGCTTTATTGAGAAAATTGTCCGCCCCGGCGGCGTAAGCTTCTTTCTCATCCGTTGTCAGGGATGAAGAGGTGACAATTACCACGGGTATGTGTTTCAGCTGTTCATCGGCACGTATTTGGCGCAACGTATCAATACCGCTCAGTCCCGGCATCTTCAAGTCAAGAAGGATCAAGGACGGCAATCCATTGCCATGCCCGTTTCCTTTTCGGAGATACTCCAGGGCACCCCTGCCATGCAGCATGGCTATAACCTCTTCCTTACGCCCCAGTTCGGCCAGGACAATTTTCGTAATCTCGATATCGTCGGGATTGTCATCGATTATGAGAATCTTACTTGCCATGCCCTTTACCCCTAATCGGCCCGTCGAAAATTAGATATGCCCTAAAGTGTCATTAACGCGCGATCTTACAATATTAAAAAGTTAATGCAATGGTGGTTTATAGTAAGTTTACTGGCAGTTGTTCACTATCAGTAATTGCCTTATATCCGCCCCGGAGCACGGATAAAAGGAGCAGGCGTCCCGTCCGACCGTTCTTGCGGAACTTGCTAACATTTCAAAAAGCGTTGTAAAATGGAGTTTATATCGCTACCGAACTTGTCAATATCAAAGGCCTTGTAAAGGTAACTGTCCGCACCGGCCTCTAAAGCCTCTTTTTCATCCTGGGGAAAAGAGGAAGAGGTAACGACAATAATGGGAATATGCCGCAAGCGCTCGTCTGACCGTATTTGGCGCAAGGTTTCGATGCCACCCATGCCGGGTGTTTTGAGATCAAGGAATATCAGTGCGGGCAAAACCTCTTCCCCACGGAGGCGTTCCAGGGCAACATCCCCGGAAGGGGCAAATTCCAACCTCTCTTTTCGCCCCATCTCGGCCATGACTACCCGTGTCAGCTCGATATCGTCAGGATTGTCATCGACAATCAGGATCATTTGTGCCACTTCCCACTCCATGCGTAACTTAAATATAAAAGTCGCGGATTGTCAAGCATTCCCCTTCAACTGCAGGCTTGGAAGCGACTTTACCGAATTTGCTGGCCCATGCTATAGATTATTCGCGATATTTTCAACATATTTGTGGTATTATATTAACACAATAGATTTATTGCTGTTGTTCTCTAAGAGAACCGGAACAATTGCACTTAACCTCGATAAAGCCGGAAACCAATATCTAACTTACTAAAAGGAGGATTGAGCATGGGCATCCTTGCCAGGATCAACGACGACCTTGTCGTCAGCATCAAAAGTCGGAAAAATGAATTGCGCGTCTCCACTCTGAGAATGATGAAAGCCGCCATTAAGAACGCCGAAATCGCTAAGCGGGGGAAGGGGGACCTTACTGAAGAGGATATATTGTCGGTTCTTTCCACCATGATAAAGCAGAGAAGGGACTCGGCAGAACTATACGAAAAGGCAAAAAGGGCAGAGCTTGCGGAAAAAGAAACCCAGGAAGTAGAAATTATCCAGGAATATCTTCCCCGTCAACTTTCTCCGCAGGAGATCGATAGTCTTATTTATTCGGCAATGGAGAAGGCAGGCATATCCGAGGTTAAAGAAATGGGCAAGCTTATGAAGGAGCTCATGCCGCTGATCAAAGGAAAAGCCGATGGTAAAGAGGTCAATGAACGGGTCAAGGAAATTCTGGAGAAGATGACTAGATAAGATTACCATAGCCTAGGGGCTCGATTTCGGGCTGCACATTAAAAAAATAACGGGGGTCCTTTTTCTGCTTGACCGGAAGAGGGAAATGGGTGTAAGGCCTTTTCGTTCCGAGATGGAGTTTCCGGCCGCAGTGATTTTATCCGGATAGATAACCGCCGATATCATACAAGAAGACAATGACGTAAGTGAATAGTTGGGGAGAGGAAGCTTGAAACACAAATTAGGGTTTATTTGCTCGCTATTGCTTGCAGTTTTAATGCTGACAAAAGGAGAGAGCATGGCTATAGATCAAACACAGTTGGGGAATGGACTTTACGCCCATTTCGTCACCACCAAAGGCGATATAATTGTCAGGCTGGAATTTGAAAAAACACCCTTGACGGTCGCCAACTTTGTGGGACTGGCTGAAGGGACAAGGGAATCTAATCGTGGCAAAGGAACCCCATTCTATGATGGGCTGACCTTCCACCGCGTAATACCCAACTTTATGATCCAGGGTGGCGATCCGGCCGGAAACGGTACCGGGGGACCGGGTTACCGGTTCCCCGATGAATTTGATGCATCACTCAAACACGATGTCCCCGGTATTCTATCGATGGCCAATGCCGGGCCGGGCACGAATGGCAGTCAGTTCTTTATCACCCATGTACCAACGCCCTGGCTGGACGGAAAACATTCAGTATTCGGCCGCGTGGTTGACGGCCAGACGGTGGTCGATGCCATCCGTCAGGGCGATGTCTTAAAAACCCTCCGCATCATCAGGGTCGGCGAAAAGGCCAAGGCCTTTAAGGCTGATCAGGCAGCATTTGATGCACTTCTTGCCGCAGCGGGTCAAAAGGGTAAAAAAAATAAGGAAGAACAAATTGCCAGGGATCAGGCCCTGATCAAGAAGAAATACCCCAAGGCCATCACCTCATCCTCGGGCCTGATGTACGTAGTGGTAAAAGAAGGGGAGGGCAAGACCAAACCGGCGCCGGGAGCCGTCGTCACTGTTCACTATACGGGAACTTTGCTCAACGGCACAAAATTTGACAGCTCCGTGGACCGCGGCAAACCGCTTCAGTTTCCCGTCGGGACCGGCAGGGTGATCAAGGGATGGGACGAGGCTTTGCTCAGTATGAAAAAGGGCGAGAAACGCGTTCTCATCATCCCTCCGGACTTGGCTTACGGCGAACGTGGCACCGGCCCTATTCCACCGAATTCCATCTTGATCTTTGAAGTTGAACTGTTGGATTTTTAGCTCGGCAAGAAAGGAATGGTGTTTCGCGTTTCAGAGTTAATTAATTAGTAATCAGCTACTGACTGTTTATGCGGTACATGATTTCGTGAAGCGCTTACCCCGTTCATCGGCCCGGCCAAAGATATAATTCCGTAAACTTGCGTAGCCCCTTTTATCGGGGTTATGGTCAGGGCTCAACCGCCATAAGATCAAAGACAAAATACCCTACTTTTGCCTTGCTCTGGATCCTGACCGGCAGTTTTTTATCATCGGCAGTAAACCAAATTATGAGTTGCGGCTCATCGCTGCTTTTCACTACATCCTGCGCTGCCAACAGTTCCATATCCGGCACAACTTTGAAAGTCTCATAGGCCCTTTCGCCAATTTCAATCATTTCCTTCTGAGAAACCGTCGCTTTCACGCGAATGTTCTTGTCGCCTTCCGTAATCGGTATTTCAATTACCGGACTCTTCTTGAAGTCCTGCAGCCGAATGACGAAGAAAAGGGCCAGCGGATCGAATGTGCCGGGCACAACGGCAATGGGCGCCATTTTCTCACCAAAGTTATATCGGGTAACTTCAAGTTTTTCCCAGTCAAAGTTGATGACTACATCGCGCGGATGTTTTCCTTCGTTTCTTTTCTTATAGAGGACACTATGGGTCAGATCGCTGGCGATATAGGAATCCTGCCGCTCGCGAATCTTATAGACGAGATCGATCGCCCGGTTGGTTTGCGTAACCATGGCAAAATGAAATGCCTTAACGCCATTTACGGTCTCCAAAGGAAGCACTTCCAAAGTAACTTCCCCCGCCCGCAAGAGGCCCCACCTGGCCGCATAAGTATATTTTTCCCCCGGCTGAAAAGGAGGTTTCTTGTCTAAGGCCATCGCGTCAGCGGCGCCTGGAGAAGGAAAGAACAACAATAAGGACAGCCAGATGAGTCTAAAAATAAGCTTTGTCGACCGTTTATTTCCCATAGCCTTATGAACCATTCCTTAAATGTAATAAGAAGTTAATAACGGTCCCGTGATATGTAAAGTAATATTTCACCGTCTCGGAGAGGATCATGTTAAATAGGACTCCCATTCCTTGGCGGTTTCGCCGATATATCCCGGCCGCAGATCGCTTGCGACGCGGTTATGACCAGGTAAAAGAACATCAACCTCCAGTTCGGCAAGGCGGAAAAGGGATTCCCGGAGAGCCCTGCCGCTGGCACCGTGCAAGTCAAAACGGCCGATCGCATGATCTGCGTATATAACATCACCGGGAATCAGAGCCTTGGCGTCGGCATTATAAAGGGCGATGCTGCCCATTGAATGACCAGGGATGTGCAGCACTTCCCAGCTCATACCGCCAATATCCAGTGTTTCCCCTCCTTTGAGCTGGCGGTGAACGGGGAAGGAAAAATCTCCCGGCTGCAGATGAAACTGTGCCTGGCAAAGACTCCGAAAGGTCTCCATGCCATAGACGGTCCTTTCGTCGCCTCTTTGGAGAGGCAGAGCCTCTTCTTCGTGGACCCACAATTCCAGGTGAGGAATGTGGTCCCGGAGTTCGGCCAGACACCCCATATGGTCAATGTGGGTGTGAGTCATGATGATCCTTTTTATGTCCTCTAAGTTAAATCCGGCCTGCTCAATCAAATTTTTCTTGTAAGAACCATTTCCCATTATTCCCGCATCAATGAGCGTGAGGTCCCTGGTGTTCCTTGCGCCGATGACATAAACATGCGCATCGGGAAGCAAGGCATCCCGCCCCGGAATGAAAAAAATATTCTCCTTAATTACCATTCTTTTCTGCTCCTTTTATGCTTGATGCTCCACCGCCGGGCAAGGGAACCGGTAATTGGTAATTGCCACACCGGCTCCCTTGAGCCCGTTTAGTTTAGCACAATATTGAGGGCGGGAACAAATAAATATGGCGGCCCCATAACGCTTTTCTCTAGATTCTTTCTGAAGGGTATTGTAAGAACAAGTAATCAATAATGAGGGAATGAATTGGATTGGCAAGAGATAATCGGATTTGTTGGGGGTCTCCTAACGACTATCGGCATGATTCCGCAAGTATGGCGCCTTTTTAAGCTGAAGAGTGCCCACGAAATAAGTTTGATTTTCAGCCTCTTCTTTGTTATCGGCATTGCCTGCTGGCTGTCTTATGGTATTGTACGGGGCCTGATGTCGGTTATTATTTGGAACGGCATTACCCTGATTTTGGGCTGCGGGATGTTGTATGCGAAGCTGAAATGGGGCCGATGAAGCAAAAGAAATTCTTCCGTACCGCTGGACTGCCCTCTTGACTTATTTTATGACGAGCTGACCGGAAACCATAGCGCCTGAAAGCTGGACCGGGGGCATCGGCAATTCCTGGAATCCTTGCGCCAATAGTCCCTTGGCCTTTAGATCCCTGGTGCGCCGATGCCGGCTTCCCAAAACGACGGCAATAACCCGTGAATTGTTGCGCTGAGCTGTAGCCACGATCGAAAAGCCGGCGTTGGAAAAGAAGCCCGTTTTCAGGCCGTCGCAACCGTCCACAACGCCCAGCAGGTGATTATGGTTGCTCATCGCGAAGGAGCCATTGCGGAAGGTGCAACTTTTCGTCGAAGTATAGCGTAAGGTATCGGGATGCTTAAGTACAGCCCGGGCCAGGAGCGTCAAGTCGCGTGCCGTGCTCACATCAGGGGTCTGTCCCCGACGGGGCGGCAAGCCATTTACGGAACAAAAACTGGTAGATGTCATCCCCAATTCCTGCGCTTTGCGGTTCATCAGTTGCACAAAGGATTCTTTGGAGCCCGCGACGTGGATTGCCAGCGCCACGGCTGCATCATTAGCCGACTTGACCATTAAGGCATAGAGTAAATCGTCTACGGTAAAGCTTTCATTTTTCTTCAGATAGGCCTGTGATCCACCTGTACCTACGGACTCGTCCGTAACCTTAACTTTATCGGTCAGCTTGATTGTCCCCTGCCGGACCTTTTCCAGGACAATCAAAAGATCCATCAACTTAGTCACGCTGGCCGGGTATCCTTTACTATCGGCCCCATCCTCAAGGATTACGCGGCCTGTGGCGGCGTCAACAACAATGGCGCCGATGTAAGGATCGCGCGAAATCGCCGTGGATACGGCTGGTTTCATTGCCCGCTTTCTGACGGTGTGAGTGGAACGAGGCGTTTTGGCAGCGACAGAGGCAACAAAAGCAAAGACCAGGACAAGGGCCAAACCGGCAGCAGATAAACGAAGACGCATAACTTTCTGTTTCTTCTCCCGTTGAATGATTAGCACGACCCACTTTTAACACGAATCTAGGAGTTCTTCAAGCATGACTTACTGGGAATATATCCTTGTTTTTAAAAAAATAAAAATCTCCGCTTAAACATCTGTTGCCTGCACTGAGATCTTTATAATGGATTGATTATGTGCTAAAGAACGAGGGCGCTACACATTGCCGGATGAACAATCAAGAAAGACTCGATTTTATCTTCCAATTTCCGGAATGGATGAATATTTCAGGGAGCTGCGCGGCGTGAAGGCGGTATTACAGCGAGTAGATAAGGCAGCGATAACCGTTGACCGACGGTTGATCTCGACTATTGGGAAAGGGCTCCTTGTTTTTTTGGGTATCCAAAGGGGAGATCAACCGGCAGATGCCGACTATCTCCTGGAAAAGATCATTAATCTCAGGATATACGAAGATGCCGAGGGCAAGATGAACCTGTCGCTCTGCGACATTGCCGGTGAAATGGCGGTTGTTTCTCAGTTTACCCTGTTAGGCGACTGCCGGAAAGGACGCCGACCGTCTTTCACATGTGCGGAAGAACCTGGCCTGGCTAAATCGCTCTACGACTATTTTATCGCTGAAGCGGCGGCAAGAATTGAGTGCGTCAGAGGCGGAGAATTTCAGGCCATGATGAAAGTTGAGTTGGTCAACGATGGCCCGGTGACTATTATCCTGGACAGCAAGAAATTTATTTAAGGCGGGGCGTTAATATGCCGGCGGAAATGTCTTATGGTGATATCAGAATTGACAAGGAGGGGGTCTGGCATTACCGGGGCGCGGAAATGTTTCGACAAGATATCGTCAGCATGTTGTACCGCAGCTTGAGACAAGACGAGGACGGCAGGTACCTGATCGACTTGGCCGGGGAACGTGCCTATCCTGAGGTGGAAGACACTCCCTTTGTGATCAAGTCGGTGTCCTATGCAACGGGTGATCAGGGGGAGACCTTCGCCTTGTTCATGCCTGATGGTAGTAAGGAAGACCTGGATCCCAAGACGTTACGAACCAGCGCGGATGATGTTCTTTACTGCACCTTGAGTCCCGGCTTTCCGGCCCGTTTTTCCCGGGCCGCCTACTATCAGCTCGCGGAGCATATCCAATACGATGCCGAACAGGACAGATATTATCTCATGATGAATAGCAATCGCTTTTACATAACAACTGAGAGTAGTAACCACTCTTAGCCTGCAAGGGCTTTACTCCACCTGATGGGAGGTTTTTTCATGCTAAACGAAGATATTGAAACAGCTTTAACTTTTGACGACTTGCTCCTTGTGCCCGCGGCCTCGGCGGTTTTACCTAAAGGAGTTGATACTACCACCGTTCTTACAAACCGTATAACCATTAATATTCCCATTGTCAGCGCTGCCATGGATACGGTCACTGAAGCGGGAACCGCCATCTGCCTCGCTCAGGAAGGCGGCATCGGGATTATCCATCGCAATATGAGCATTCAAAGTCAGGTCACGGAGGTGGACAAGGTCAAGAAGTCGGAAAGCGGAATGGTCGTAGATCCCATTACCATAGATCCGGAGCAACGAGTTTACGAAGCCCTGGAATTGATGAACAGATACCGTATTTCCGGTGTGCCGGTGGTAAAAAACCGCCGCCTCGTGGGCATCCTGACTAATCGTGATCTCAGATTCGAAACCAATTTGGATCAGCCGGTAGCCAACGTGATGACCAAAGAAAATCTGGTGACCGTTTCTTCGTCCATTTCGCTGGAAGATTCCAAGAAACTGCTGCACAGGCATCGAATTGAAAAACTGCTCGTAGTGGATGACGATTATAATTTGAAAGGCCTGATTACTATTAAGGATATCGAGAAAATAAAGAAATACCCCTATGCCTGCAAAGACTCTTTCGGCCGGTTAAGGGTGGGTGCCGCAGTAGGCATCCTGGATCGCGAAGAAAGGGTGGAAGCGCTGATTAATGCCGGGGCCGACGTGATCGTCATTGACACCTCCCATGGACATTCGTCGGCGGTAATAGAAGCCGTAAGGATGACCAAGTCCGCTTTTCCCAATTGTGATTTGATCGCCGGCAACGTGGCCACCGCCGAAGGAGCGGCTACGCTGATCGAAGCAGGTGTTGACGCCATCAAGGTAGGTGTGGGACCGGGCTCTATTTGTACGACCAGGATTGTGGCGGGCGTGGGAGTACCACAGATGTCTGCCATTATGGCGGCCTGTAAGGTGGCTATTAAACACGACATCCCCGTCATTGCCGACGGCGGGATCAAGTATTCCGGCGACATCGTCAAGGCATTGGCCGCGGGGGCGCATAGCGTCATGATCGGTAGTCTTTTTGCCGGAACAGAAGAGAGCCCCGGCGAAACAATCCTTTATCAGGGACGAAGTTATAAGGTTTACCGGGGCATGGGCTCCCTGGAGGCCATGAAGCTCGGCAGCCGGGACCGATATTATCAAGATGATGTGGAAAGCAGCATGAAAAGCGTGCCCGAGGGGATCGAGGGTAGGGTGCCTTTCCGTGGCTCTTTAGCTGCCAGTATTTATCAGCTGATCGGCGGCCTCAAGGCCGGAATGGGCTATGTCGGTTGCGCTTCCATATCCGAACTTCGCGAAAAGACAAAGTTTGTTAAGATCACGGCTGCTGGTCTCAGAGAAAGCCATGTGCACGATGTGATCATCACGAAGGAAGCCCCTAATTACTGGATTGATTGATAATCTTTGTCGGGACTTCCACCCCTCTCCCTGATGCGATTTTGACCGGATGATACCTATTCATGAAACAATCAGAGTTTATACATCTTCATGTTCATACTCAGTATAGCCTGCTGGACGGGGCTATACGCCTGGACGAGCTGTTTAAGAAAGCCAAGGAATTCAAAATGCGTGCCGTGGCCATGACGGACCACGGTAATATGTTCGGGGCCATTGATTTCTATCAGCGCGCCCTTAAGCATGGCATTAAGCCGATTATCGGCTGCGAGCTTTACGTGGCCCCTCAAAGCCGCTTCCAGAAGGGAGGCGGAGCGATGGGAGAAACGGCGCGCCATCTGGTAGTGCTGGCCAAGAACACTCAGGGCTACAAGAACTTGATGAAACTGACGAGCGCCGGCTATCTCGAGGGTTTCTATTATCGTCCCCGCGTGGATAAGCAGATACTCGCTGAATTTCATGAAGGCCTCATAGCGACCAGCGCTTGTCTGCACGGAGAAATAGGTGATCATGTTTTGCGCGGTAACTTTGCGGCCGCGCTGAGAGCAGCTGAGGAGTACCGCGATATCTTCGGCGGCGACAATTTTTTTCTCGAACTAATGGAAAATGGCTTACCGGAGCAGGCAACGGTGAATGCCGCGCTGCTGGAGATCAGCCGCAAACTTTCTGTACCACTCATAGCAACTAATGATTGCCATTACTTAAATCAGGAAGATAAGGAAGTACATGAGGTATTGCTGTGTATACAAACCGGCAAGACCATGGAAGATACCGACCGGATGCGGTTTGGCAGCGACGAATTTTACTTTAAATCTCCTGATACGATGAGTAGTAACTTTAACTATTGCCAGGATGCTATTAACAATACTATTCATATTGCCGATCAGTGCAATTTAGTACTTGAATTTGGACATTTTTTCCTGCCGCATTTTGAAACAGCTTCCGATCAAACTCTCGACGATTGTCTGACCGATTTGGCCCATAAGGGCCTCGACGACTTAATGCCCCTGATCTTGCGGGAACGTGCAGATAGGGGAGAACTGAGAGATATTTATGATAAAAGACTGGCCCATGAATTGGCGATCATCAAATCCATGGGCTTTGCCGGCTATTTCCTGATCGTCTCCGACTTCGTTAATTATGCCAAAAGCCATGGCATCCCCGTCGGTCCCGGCCGTGGTTCTGCTGCCGGAAGCCTGGTGGCTTATGCGATTGGCATTACCAATATTGATCCCATCAAATATCGCCTTTTTTTCGAAAGATTTCTCAATCCAGATCGCATCAGCATGCCGGACATCGATATTGACTTCTGCCAGGAGGGGCGCGACGAGATCATCAAGTATGTTACCAACAAATATGGCAGCGATAAGGTATCGCAGATAATTACCTTTGGCAAGATGCAGGCCCGGGCGGTGATCAGAGACGTAGGCAGGGCCTTGAATATTCCCTATGGCGAAGTGGACAGCATCGCCAAGCTCATTCCTAACATCCTGAATATCACTCTCGATGAGGCAATAAAAAGAGAACCCCGTTTAAAGGAAGAGGAAAAGAAGAATCCGCGCATTAAACAATTATTGACCCTGTCCCGGGCCCTGGAAGGATTGAACCGTCATGCCTCGACCCATGCCGCCGGCGTTGTCATTTCCGATGTGCCCCTGGTGGAAAGGGTACCGCTGTGCGCGCCCAAGGATGATGTGGTAACCCAGTTTACCATGAACGACATCCAAGAGGTGGGACTCACCAAGTTCGACTTCCTCGGCTTGAAAACCTTGACCGTCATCAAGAATGTCCTGCGTTTCATCAGAGAGGGCAGGGGGGAGGAACTGGAGATCGATGCCCTGCCGCTCGACGACGTCCCGACCTACCAGTTGCTCATGAGGGGCGATACCGACGGAGTATTTCAATTGGAAAGTTCGGGCATGAAGGACATCCTTGTGGGCCTCAAGCCGGATTGTATCGAAGATATTATCGCTCTCATTGCCCTTTACCGTCCCGGACCGATGAGCATGGTTCCGGAATTCATTGCGCGCAAGCAGGGAAAAACAAAGATAGTTTATGAATTGCCGCAACTTCAGGAGATATTGAGTGAGACCTACGGGATTATTCTTTACCAGGAACAGGTAATGCAAATTGCTGTAACCATCGGCGGTTACAGTATGGCTGAGGCGGATACCCTGCGCAAGGTCATGAGCAAGAAGAAAGCCGCGGATATGGAGAAGGAGAGACCCAAATTCCTGGAGGGGGCGAAGAAGCAAAAGATACCGGAAAATAAGGCGCGCAAGATCTGGGACCAGATGGAGTCATTTGCCGAATATGGTTTCAATAAATCCCATAGCACCGCCTACTCCATGATATCCTACCAGACAGGCTATCTCAAGGCCCACTATCCGTCCGAGTTCATGGCTGCCCTGCTGACCAGTGAAAAGGACAATCGCGACAAGATCATCAAACACATCAGCGGCTGCAAAGAGATGGGAATCGAGGTACTGCCGCCGGATATAAACGAATCAGACCGTGATTTCAGCGTCGCCGCGGGCGCCATTCGCTTTGGTTTGGCAGGCGTCAAGAATGTTGGGACAGGCGCGATCGACGCCATTGTGAGGGCGCGAAATGAAGGCGGCAAGTTTAGCAGTTTCCATGATTTCTGCTGTCGCGTAGACTTGTCAAAGGTTAACAAGCGGGTGATGGAGAGTCTGATAAAATGCGGCACTTTTGATTCCATGGATTATCGCCGACGCCAGTTGATAATGTCCTGCGACGGTATCATAGAGAAGGCTCAGCGGCGGAGAAAGGAAGAGGCCAGCCTCCAGGCGACGTTATTCGACCAACTTTATACAAAAGATGAACAACTATCTTCTGTTATCAATGATAATGCCCTACTTGACGTCCCGGAATGGGATAACAAGGAGTTATTGTCCTACGAAAAGGAAACCTTAGGCTTCTATATCACCGGACATCCGCTTTCCCGCTTCGCCGATAAGATAAGCATTGTCGCCAATACTGACACGGAAGGCATAACCCGCCTGAATGATAAGGACAACGTAATCATCGCTGGTATCGTTAGTAATATCCGTGAGATAACGACAAAGAAAAAAGATGTTATGGCCTATGTAACGTTGGAAGACCTGAAAGGCTCGGCGAGCGTCATTTTCTTTGCCGATGTTTACCGCAAGGCGTCGTCGCTCTTGCACGGCGATGATCCCATCTTGATTAAAGGCGTCCTTGACGTTTCCGAGGAAAGCAGCAAAATAATCGCTTCCGAGGCCCAGCCCTTGAGTGAAGTCGCCGCGCCGGCTCATACCTGCGCTTACTTCAGCGTCAGTGCAACAAAATGTGATGCGGAGCTCCTGGCGTCACTACGGGAGGTCATCCGCCGATACCCCGGTAAATGCGACGGCTATCTGCGCCTCATGGCGGAAGACTATGAAACACTGATTTATCTCGGAGAAGATAATAAAATAGGAATATCGGAAAGCATAAAAAATGCTGCCGACCTAATCTTAGGGGCCGGTGCGACGCGGTTCCAATAGTAAGTTAAAATATACTTTCCCCAGGGAAAGAAAATTCTCTTTCGCACTTATCCCAGAAATTGCTTTCCCGTTCCGCTTCAGGGGGATTAGGTCCGCCAAGGAGAATTTCTTGAGGGATAAGTTTACATAAGATATCTTATAAGACATTGCCAGACTTATTTCGGAGGGTCTATTCTTAATCCCTGGGGGGTTCCCGAGTGAGGTCTTCCGGCACCTGAGCGGCTGATCAATCTATAAACCTTCTTCGGCCAGCTTTTTCACGAGCTCTGTCTGCTGAGCAGTGAGTTTTTTGGGAACAGTGACCATCACTTTTACGTACTGATCTCCTTTTTCCGAACCCTTCAGATGGGGCACTCCGTAACCCTTCATTCTAATCTTCGTGTTGTTCTGGGTTCCGGGAGGAATCTTGATGCGCTTCAGCCCGCCATCGACGGTAGGGACTTCAACCGTAGCGCCTAAAATCGCCTGGGAAAACTTCAGCTCCTTTTCCACGTAAATATCGTTCCCATCCCGGGCAAAGATCGGATGCGGCAAAATGCTGATGTTGAGATACAAATCCCCCTGAGTGCCGCCATAGCTGCCGGGCAGCCCTTTCCCCGCCAGCCGCAATTTTTTCCCCGTACTGATGCCCGCCGGGATTTTGATATTGATCTCATCTATCTTCCCATCCTTGTTGAGGGCTACCTTTTTTTCCGTGCCGAAAACTGATTCTTCAAGCGTGATGGACAAATTGTATTCTAAATCTTCGCCGGCCTGAGGCATTTGCCGGTACTGCCTGGTGCCAAACATATCGGCAAAAGGGTCTGCTCCGGGGTGATAGGCCTGTCTCCTGCCGGCCGCCCGGCCGCCGAAGCCCAGGTCACGCAGGATCTCGTTGATATCAAAATCCCGGAAAATATCTTCCTGCGAATAGCTGCGATGGAAGGTGTCCGATCCCACATTGTCATATTGCTTTCTTTTCTCCGGATCACTTAAAACGGCGTAGGCCTCGCTGATTTTCTTGAATTTTTCCTCCGCCTCTTTGTTGCCCGGATTCTTGTCGGGATGATACTTAACGGCCAGTTTGCGGTAGGCCTTCTTAATATCATCACCGCTCGCCTGCTTTTCTACACCCAGTATCTTATAATAATCTTCCGAATTCATGGCGCCTCAAATTATGGCCTATTAACTTTATTGATTAATATTATTAATTCCTTAATGAATGTCAAGAGGAACGGACATTGTGCCGTTAGTTGTTAATGCCACCAGAAATCATTGTTGCTTATTGCATCGAGGAACCGGAAGCGGCCGTCAATCATTATTTGCGGCGCCCGGTGCATTTCATCGCCTTCGTGAAGCAAGCGGTCCACCGTTAACAACACGCCGCCGGCAAATCCGTGCTTTCTCAATGCCTGCCTGCTATAGGCGGCGCAAGTGGGATACATGGGGCAACGGTCGCCGTCTACGGGGGACACGTATTTACTGAAAAAAAGGGACCCCATATTTAAAAGGGAGGCGGGCCAGGAAAGCTCTGGCGCAGCATCAACTATTGCCCTTTCCCGGGCGACAAAGTCCCAGGGGGGGAAATCGGCCTGTGCTTCAGTAAGGGCGGCGCAATAGATCATGGCCAATAAGAACAGCAAAAGGAAGAGACCTGATTTCGGCCCGTCTGAGCCTCGGCCCAACCTCTTCGATCTCGGCGGCAGCCGGTCAGCGATCCTGCGGCCGCGTCTTAATAAGGCACCGTATGGCATTAGAATCTCTTACCTACCATGATGGCCGGCACTCCTCTCTCTTGACGGAAGCTGACGGAAAATTTATCCTTAAATTTTTGAATCAAGTTATCTTCCCGGTCGCGGTTATATTTATGAACGCTGCTCACGGCACTGTAAATATTGCCGCTATACCAACCTGCTTCAAAGAAGGCAACGATACCGCCGGCAGCATAATTGTCCTGCCGGAAAAGTTCCACTGCCGCCAGGATAAAGGCTCCGTTCAACAAAAAAGCCATCAGGGCATCACGCGGTCTCTCCGCATACAAGTGCCCGGCGCCGGGAAGAACGGCTGCCAGCAGGCCGGCCGTCAACGGAGATTTACGCGGCATCTCTTCCCTGCCTCCTATTTCCGCGGCAAAGGCCGTGGCTGTGAACGCCAGGGGACTGCCCGGAGGAAACTGCAACAGGGATTCCTGCGCACCTTGCCAGTCCCTCTGTTCTAACCTGATCAAGGCTATCTGATACAGTGCCTTGTCACCGTAATTCAATTCCCTGGCCGTCACAATTGCGTCAAAGGTACGCAAGGCGTCGGCATATCTCTTGGCTTGCCTTTCCACCCTTCCTTTCAGGTAAAGCATCTCGACGTAGCGCAGACTGGCAGGATATTTCGTCAGGAAAAGCTGGCAGGCCTCGATCGCCTCTGGCCATCTTTTGGCCTGAAAAAAGGATTCAGCGATCCGAAAATGCGCCCTTTCCGCCAGCAAGTCGCCGGGGTGAAGAAAAATAACGCGCTTATATTCGCCGATGGCGCGATAATAGTCACCCTCACCGTAGAGGGATTCAGCAAACTCGAAAACATGATCGCCTGCAACCCCTTCCCTCCCCCAGGACGGCAAGGAAATCGCCTGTAGCAAAGCAAGGGCAACGATAAAGATCCGGCTGGCATTCTTGATGGTCATAACCAAATCGTTACTTCGCAACCATGCTGCTGGCTATTTTTCTTTTCAGGATGGCTTTCACGGAATCATCAGTTGTTTTTTCGAGCGACTTTTTATAATACTCCAAGGATTTTTTTTGGTCTTTCATCCCTTCATAGATCCTTCCCATATCCCGGTAGATCTGTCCTTCAAAATTCGAGGCCCGCGATGCCTTCAGCGCACTTTCAAAAGCAGCAAGGGCATTCTTAAAGTCTTTCTTGGCTTCGTAGCAATACCCCTGCCCAAGATACCCAAAAATTCTCAGGTCATTCCCCTGGGGCGCTTTTCGCAGAAAATCAGCATAAGCCTGGAGCGCTAAATCAATCTGATTTGCGCCGTAGTACAAATTGGCCAGCTGATAATGAGAGTACAGGGCGGACTTGCTGCGGGGGTATCGGGCGATTACACTGCGGTAGCCTTCGATTAACTTGGGCGTGCTCTCGGCGCCGGCGTTTTTCAGGGCAGTCGATTCCACTTGAGTATAGGTATTAAGAGCCGATTTCTCATAATTAAACTGGTAAAGAAACCAACCGGCAGCGGCTGCCAGGCAAACCAGGACCACCGCCAGAAAGACATATACTTTGGATTTATGATGGCCGATGAAGGCCACCAACTTGCTGAATTCCACCTGCAATAAATCAGGTTCCTTCAATTCTTTTTTTGAAATGCTCGCTGCCATTGTTTTTTACCTCTTTTTAGTGAGATTTTCCCTCCACAAACCGCTGCCAATCCCCAATAAAATGATCCATCAGCCGATGCCCGGGCGATACCAAGAGCTCACTTTTTTTTGCTGCAGTTTCCCCAAAGGAATCACCGCCGGCCCGATTCTCAGCAGTAACGGATGAATATACCGTAAAAGGACTTGGTTCAGAACCGTGGGTCATAAGGGCGACCGGCGTAGGGTGATCACTGACTACTAGAACCCGGAAGGCATCAAATTTCGCTATCCCGTCAAGAACAGGCCCCACGATCTTTTCATCAAAGTCTTCTATCGCTCTAATCTTGCCTTCCAGATTCCCTTCATGACCCATTTCATCCGGCGCTTCCACGTGCAGAAAGACGAAATCGAACTCCTCCAACGCCTTAAGGGCGCGGTTGGCCTTTCCGGCATAATTTGTATCGATATAGCCGGTGGCTCCCTGGACAGGAAGCACTTTAAGTCCCGCATATATGCCGATCCCATTCAGCAGATCAACCGCCGATATCATGCCCCCTTTCAGGTTGTACTTAACGGAGAGCGGAACAATTCTCGGCGCCCTGCCCTGCCCCCACAGCCAGATCGCATTGGCGGGTTTCTTACCCTCTCGAACCCGCTTTCGGTTTAAGGGATGAGATGGCAGTAATTCACCGGCCCGGCGCATCAGTTCCTTCAGCTCCTCGGCCCCCTCACCTTCAGGATAATAACCGCCTATCTCCCGGCCCGTAATATCGTGGGGCGGTGTTGTTTTCATCTCGCCGCGACCATTCCTCCAGACAAACAGGTGGCGGTAACTGACGCCGGAATAAAAAGCGAAAAATTCGGACCCGAGGTTCCTGTCCAGATCTTGAATAATCAGGTTAGCAGTCGCCGAATCGATATGGCCGGCTGTAAAATCCAGTAGTTGCGTATTGGCGGATCCGCCCAGCGTCACGAGGTTACAACGGAAAGCCACATCCTCGGCCCCTACAGTTATACCCATATTGGCCGCTTCCAGTGGTCCTCGTCCCGAATAAAATTGCCGGGGGTCGTACCCCAGAATAGCCAGATTGGCCACGTCGCTGCCGGGGGGCAATCCTGCCGGTATGGTGTCTACGAGGCCCAATGTACCTTCGGCTGCTATCCGGTCCATGTTCGGGGTATGGGCAAATTCAAGCGGCGTCTGGCCGTCCAAAGAGGAAATGGGATAATCGGCCATGCCATCGCCGAGCAAAATTATATATTTCATAATGGATATTCATTTCTAAGATGTTCTTTTGTAAACGCGCAAAAAGGCATCGGCCAAACCGTCACAATTTGACATCTTCTATGCGGATCACCATCGTTTTATCCAACACTACCGCCAGTTGGTCAATCTCAATGAGTGCGTCTTGAACGTCTTTCTCTCTTGCTTTATAAGTGGTAATGACCACTGGTACGGCACCGCTTTGTTTTCGACCCTTTTGAATTACGGCGGCAATGCTGATGTCCTTTTTACCTAAGATACCCGAGATCACGGATAAGACGCCTGGCCGATCAACCGCTGAAAAACGGAAATAGTAGTTAGTCCGAACGTCATCCATGGGCAACAAACTGATGTCCGGGGTTATCATTTCGGAATATGAGCGGCCCGGCTTCAGACAGGATATGCCTTTGAGCATCTCGCGGGCAATGTCCACCAGATCGCTGACAACGGCACTGGCAGTGGGCATCATTCCCGCACCTTGTCCGTAGAGGAATATCGGTCCCGCGGCGTCGCCTACAATATGAAAGGCGTTGAAATTGGCGCCCACGTTCGCCAGCAGATGATCGCCGGGAATCATTGTGGGATGCAACCGTGCCTCCACAACACCTCCCTCTTCCCTGGCAATGGCCAGCAATTTGATCCGGTAACCCAATTCCTTCGCAAACTCAATGTCTTGCTGGCCTATTTGCGATATCCCCTCCCGATAAATGGCCTCCAAATTTACTTTCATACCATAGGCCAAGGCCAGGATGATCACTAATTTATGGGCCGAATCGATGCCTTCAATGTCGTAGGTAGGATCGGCTTCCGCAAATCCCAGCTTTTGGGCTTCCCGCAGGACTTCGTCAAAGGCCTTCCCTTCATCGGTCATTTTTGTCAGGATAAAATTGGCCGTCCCGTTGACGATTCCCAGGAGCGATTGGATATGGTTCCCGACAAGACTTTCTTTCAGCGCCTTGATAACCGGTATGGTTCCCCCCACACTGGCTTCGAAGCCGACATTTACCCTTTCCTGCTCCGCGACGCGGAATATTTCATTTCCCTGAGTGGCCAGCAGGGCTTTATTGGCCGTAACGACAGGTTTTCTGTTCTTCAGAGCCCGCAAAATGAAGGAGCGCGCCGGTTCATACCCCCCCATTAGTTCAATAACAATATCGATTCCCGGATCATCCAAAATCGCTCCGGCATCCGACGTAAGTATACTCCGGTCAACAGAAACGCCTCTCGGCGTCTGCAAGTCCAGATCACAAATTTTCTTGATTACCAGCCTGGTCCCCAGCCGGTCGGCAAGGAGTTGGGCGTTATCCTGCAGCAACTTTACTACACCCGTTCCGATCGTGCCGAAGCCGATCAATCCCAGGGAAATTTCTTTCATGAAAAAACTCCGCAACAAGATTGCTAATATTTACGAACCAATATGCTCTGCCTTCTAATACATTCAATGCAAATAGGCAAGGGGAAATTCCCGGGAAAGGCCACTGCTGGCTTGACACAATCTCTTGGGCAGCGTATCTTATGCGCGCAAAGAGGGAGCTCCGGAGTGAGGCTGGAAATTTAGGACAAGGCAGCATTCAACTGCTTGCGGCAGGTCTGGAGATTGGGAATTATCAGAATGGCACTGGAAAAGATGACGGGCGTAATTTTGTCGGGCGGCAAAAACAGACGCATGGGAACCAACAAGGCTTTCTTAAATATCAACGGTACGAAAATTATCGAACGAACGGTAGGCATTCTTAAAGATATTTTCAGTGAAGTATTGATCGTCACGAACGTTCCCCTTTCCTACCTTCACCTGAATACAACCCTTGTAACGGACATCCTGCCAGACAAAGGACCGCTGGGAGGTCTTTATAGCGCCCTTTTCTTTGCCGCTCATAGCCGGGTTTTTGTCTGCGCCTGCGATATGCCGTTTCTGAAAGGAAACTTTATCGAGTACCTGGCCAAACAACCTCCCTCTTACGATATCGTCGTACCGGATGCCGGAGATGGTCTGCAACCGCTGCATGCCATTTACTCGAAGAGGTGTCTTCCCACCATCAGAAATGCCCTTGAGCTGAATAAATTGAAAATGACGGGCTTTTACAAAGGATTCAATGTGCTGGCCATCCCGGAAGAGATCGTGAGCACCTACGACCCGTCAAAGAAGATGTTTTTTAATGTCAACACGGGCGCTGATTTAAAACAAGTATCTGGTCTTCATGAGGTGTGAAATTGCCGAGAGTCGATGACTTTATCAATGCGTTGAGCTTAGCACGGGAGAAACTGCCCGCTTTTGATCCGGCAGCGATCTGTCGCAGTGCCGGCGCCGAATTGTCGCCCCGGGATGATGGTCAAACAATTGTTTTACCCTTTTTTGGCCGGCGGGTTACGATTACTTACCCGGAGGGCAAAGTAAGTGGCGAATCAGGGGAAGACACCCTTTCCCTCCAAGAACAGGGGCTCGTCCTGCATTACCTCCTCGGTGTTCGGGACATTCCCCTGACTGACGAGTTAATAACGTTTCGCGAAATACCATCGGGCGAATTTTATTATCAACCTTTCCTTAAACGGGCTAAAATCCCCCTTGTCAATGCCTTCGGGTTGCAGCATGAACTTTTCCGGCGGGCTGGTGAAAAATTAGCCGGCAGGGAGGGGACAATTGGCGACAGCTCCTTAATTATTCTCCCCTTTCCCAAAATCCCCGTTACCCTGGTCCTCTGGCAGGGGGATGATGAATTTCCTCCTGAAGGCAATATTCTCTTTGATTCGAGCATTAAGCACTTCCTGGGAGGCGAAGATATCGCCTTTCTGGCGGGTATCGTGGTTTATAAGCTTATGGCTCTGGCAAAGAACTAAACCTTCCTGGATCGACTGTAGTAATTTTGCAGAAACTACTGCTTGCAGGCACCCCCTACCGCTTCTTTCGGAAATAAAACGGTGAACGTCGTTCCCCTGCCCTCTTCGCTTTCCACCTTGATTGATCCCAGGTGTGCATCGACGATGCTTTTCACAATCGATAATCCCAGACCAGTCCCGATTATCTGCCGCGTTTCATTGGATTTGACGCGATAAAACTTATCGAAGATCCGGTCAATGTCTGCCTGTTTGATCCCAATTCCCGTATCGGAGATTGAGGTCTTAACGAAGCCGTCGACGTCGTCCAGAGTCGCATAGATTCTTCCTCCTTCCGGGGTATACTTGATGCCATTGGAAATTAAATTGGTAAATACCTCCTCCATACTGTTGCGGTCGGCATTGATGTGGATGTCACCGGCGGTGCACATAAACTGCATCACTATGTTTTTGGCCTGGGCTTCCGCACTCAGCAAATCCAATACACCTTTGATAACTTCTTGCAGATAAATCGGTTCTTTATATTGAACCATTACGCCTGCTTCGATTTTAGAAATATCCAGGAGATCTTTGATTAAGTTGAGGACGCCTTTGGTCCGCTCCTTGGCGCGGCCCAAGAGCTGCGCCTGTAAATCCGTCACCTCGCCAGCCATTTTATTTATGATGACGCTTAGTTGCTGTTCTATGGTGGCGATAGGCGCCCGCAGTTCGTGGGCCACCATGGCGATAAAATCGGATTTCATCTTGTCGAGTTCTTTCAAATGGCTTATGTCCTGCAGGACCGTTACCGAGCCCATGATCTCATTTTGTTCCGAACGAACGGGCGCGGTATGGGCGCGCAAATAAACATTCTTTTCTTCGCCCACAGTCAATTCCTGGGAAATGGAAACATATCCTTTATCGGCGCCCTTCAGACTCTTGTCAATGGCTTGCAGCAGTTCGGGGTGCAGATTGCATTCCTTAACTAATCGGCCTAAAGGCTGAAAATCAGGGTTCCGGAGCAAAAGGCTGGCCGCGGGGTTCGTCAGAACAATGCAACCATCCCTGTCGCAAACAATCACCCCGTCGCCCATGCAATTGATGATTGTCTTTAGCTTCGATTTTTCCGTCGCAATATCCAGGAGGGACTTCTCCCTTTCCAAGCGCAGGAAATCTGCTTCTCTTTGCAGTATCCTCCTCTCCAGTGCCCTACGCACTGCGAGCCGCAGCTGATCAGGGGTAAAGGGCTTCGAAGTAAAATCGTAAGCCCCTTTCTTCATGGCCTCGACCGCCAATTCCACGGTCGCATAACCTGTAATCACGATGACCAGTAAATCGGGATCGATCGCCCGAATCCTGTCCAGCACTTCCATGCCGCTCATGCCTGGCATCATGAGATCAAGAAGGATAACGTCAATTTCATCGGCGAGCTGGCGGATCTCCTGCAAACCCCGTTCGCCGTTCTCCGCGGTGATGACACTCCAGCCGTCTCGCGCAAGAATGCGCGTACAGCCGTCCCGCATAATCGCCTCATCATCGATAACCAGTATTTTCACCTGAGTGAACATCACTTGCCCGACACCTCTTCAGCTATCCCTGGTGTTGTTTGGATAGCAGAGCCTCGATGCGCTCCACTAATACCTGCGGTTCTACCGGTTTGTCGATGAAATCATCCGCTTCCGTCTCCATGCCCATCCGTTGCGTATATCTGGTAGTGGGAATATGGGAAACTACAGCCGTCAGCAGCAAAACCGGAATACTGCTTAATTCCGCATCGGCTTTCAATTCTTTACAGACCGCATAGCCGTCCTTGTCCGGCATCATCACATCGAGCACAATCAGGTCGGGTTTTTCACTTTTTGCCTTCTCCAACCCCTCTATCCCCCCATAGGCGGTAACCACGTCGTAATTTTTAGTCTTGAGTATAATGCATGTTGTTTCTACCAGATCCGGATCATCGTCAACTACCAGAATCTTCTTCGTCATTGTATCCTCCTGTCAAAACTGATTACACTTCCGGCCGGGGCAGCAATCCGGCGGCTTTCACGATTTCAGCCACCTTCTCCTCCCATTCAATCGCCATCACATGGATGCCCCGCACTCCCGGGACCGCTTTCAACCTTTCAATCGTCTCCACGCAAATCTTGATCCCC
>ORJL010857101.1_pt1 | contig 67436 bp, 83 predicted proteins | sample 1779941 | NCBI WGS metagenome assembly ORJL01 (sample SAMEA104232317, study PRJEB22302) | groundwater metagenome | biome: forest; feature: aquifer; material: groundwater | place: USA | collected 2011-08-07 | depth 5.8 m | reverse complement strand
GGCCTTCACGGCGGGATCCCAGAAACTCGGCCAGCCGGTCCCGGAATCAAACTTTGTGTCGGACGTGAAAAGCTCCTGGCCGCAGACAACGCAGACGTACATTCCCGCCTCTTTATTATGCAGGAATTTCCCGCTCCCCGGCGGTTCAGTGCCTTTGAGAAAACAAACATTGTATTGCTCGGGCGACAGTTTCTTTTTCATGGCCTCGATGCCCTTGGTCTGTTTTTGTTCCATACTGTTTCCTGGTTGGTTCAAGTATAGCACAGCCCCTTGACAACGCCGTGTATCGGGTGTTAGTTTGGCTGGCTACGCCAATGGTGCGCGTAGCGTTCAAACCAAGGGAGGGAATATGTTCATTTCAATTAGCGGTCATCTTCGTTGCCGTGCGGTCCACCCTAAACCACCCACCTAAACGGAAAGGAATCGTACCATGTTCGGTCGCAAGAAGAGTGTGCTGAGACAAGGTGGTTGTTTCAATTTCATGCGGGTCCGCTTCATCAGGCATGCCGAGAGCGGCATTGTATTTAACGACCCGCAAAACTCTCAGATCAGTGGTGATTTCCTGAATTTGTGGGGGATTGTGCATCCGTATTTGTACGGCGATGTGAGCAGTCTCCATGGAGATATCACCGATCTCACCGGTAAAATCCGCCCCGCCCTGAATGGGGAGATATCCAAGATCTCCGGGAAGCTGAATGGCGTCGAGGGCGACCCGAGTTACATCACCGGAGATGTCACGAACATTTGGGGTGATGTCACCCATCTCACGGGTAACGTTACGCATTTGCTGGGCTCCGCCACCAATCTTTGCGGAACCATCGGCTCCAATTTGTCCGGCAATATCCGCGACATCGACGGCGATCTGACCGGCCTGACTGGCACAATGACTCGCCTGAGCGGTGACGTCACCAAGATTCATGGTGACGTGTCAAAGCTCTGGGGCAACGTCTCCAAGCTGTCCGGCGACGTGTCAGGACTATCCGGCGACGTCAGCCGCCTGTCTGGCGATGCGACCGGCATTACGCTCGAAGCCCGCGGCCAAACTGGCGACGTTCAGAAGTTGCCCAAACCCACCCCCTAGCTCTGTATCAAGAATCATGAAAGCCCAGTGATGTACTACTGGGCTTTTCGTTTTGACAGTTTGGTTGCTTCGGAATGAAGTATTGTCGGGTCAGGTGATTCTATTCGCTGATAAAAAAGATTTTAAGGTTACGACATCAATGAATTGATGCGTCGCGAATCCAAGCGCCGCGGCTTGCCCGACCGCTTGGTGGCTGTCGTCGATCAACAAGCATTCTTCCGGACGGTACATGCCATCGCGCAACATCCGGCGGTAGAAATTCGGATCGATTTTTGATTGCCGTGCGTCACAGGAAAAAATCAGCTGATCAAAAAAATCCGGCAGGTTGTAGGAATGGACGATGACGTCTTTTTTATCGGCCGGACAGTCGCTGAACAGCCCGATCGAATATTTTTCGTGCAACGCGTTCAGGAGCTCCCACATGGCCTGAATCGGGTCAACGTGGAGGATATATTTTTTTCCGGCGGCGACAGCGGGCGCGCCATATTTTTTTAGGATGGTGTTCCAAAATTCTACCGGTGCAATCGCGCCGGAAGCGTATCCATTGGCTAATGGCTCAAGACTGGTTCGCAACGATTCAAGCGGCTGGCCGGCCTGATCGGCCAGGACGGCCAACAAACCGGCGAAATGCCGACGATCGAGCACGCCGTGATAATCGAAGTACATTGCGCGTATCACTGTTCCAGTATAGCAGTCAGGTGGCTAACCGGCCATTTCAGCCGGGAGCTGTGTACAACTTGTGGGCGGGACAACTGTCATCAGTTGACAAAATCGGGTATTCTTAGTAGATTCTGTTATCACACAAGGACATTTTTGGTTATGGCTTTTGGGCAAAAAAATTTATCGCAACGGCTTGGCCACCGTCTGATTGCCGAACGATTGCTCGACAAACAAGACTGGCAAACGGTTACCCGTCGGGCGAAAGACGAAGGCCGGCCGGTGGCCGAGGTCTTGTATGACGATGAGCGCCTGTCCGACGACCAGCTTCTCGATGTTTTAGGCAAACATTTTTCAGCGCCGACGGTCCGCCTCCGCGAGAAGGTCATTTCGCCGTATGTTTTACAGCTGATTCCGAAGGAAGTCGCCGAGCGCCATAACGTCATTATTTTCAAGAAGGTCCAAAATACCGTTCACGTCGCCGTGACCGATCTTGGTAATCCCCAACCGATTGAGTTTATTCGTCAACACACCAAACTTGAACCGGAAGTTTGGTTAACGACGCCGCACGATATCCGCCACGCCCTCCAACTCTACCGGACTGACCTGTCCCAAGAGTTCCAAACCATTATCGACGATGGCCTGCGCGACGCTGAGGGTTCCCGCGACTCGGCCGAGGACCTGGCCCAGCACGTCCCGATCATGGCCATGGTCGATTCGCTCCTCCATCGCGCCGTCATCCAGTCAGCTTCCGATATTCACCTTGAGCCGGGGTTGGATTTGGTGACGGTCCGGGTTCGCGTTGACGGTTTGCTCCGAAAAATCGTTGAGTTGCCGAAAGTGCTCCACGCGCCGATCGTCGCCCGAATAAAACTGATGGCGAATTTGAAAATTGACGAACATCGCCTCCCGCAGGACGGCCGTTTGACCACCATGGTCAATGACCGAACGGTGGCGGTCCGGGTGTCCGTCGTCCCGACCTTACATGGCTCAAAAATCGTCTTGCGTCTGCTTGACGAAAAACGCAAACATTTCACGCTGAAATCCCTGGGGTTGAATGCTTGGGACTACGCCCTCTTGAAACAGGAAATCCGCAAACCAAACGGCCTGATCCTCGTCACCGGTCCGACCGGCTCGGGAAAAACAACGACGCTCTATACGCTGCTACGGATGCTCAACACCGAAACGGTCAACATCTGTACGGTCGAGGATCCGATCGAGTATGGACTCGACGGCGTCAACCAGACCCAGATCAACCCCGCCGCCAACCTCACCTTCGCCAACGGCCTGCGATCGATATTACGCCAGGACCCGAACGTCATCATGGTCGGAGAAATTCGCGACACCGATACGGCCGATATCGCGGTCAATGCGGCCATGACCGGCCACTTGGTCCTCTCAACGGTCCACACCAACTCGGCCGCCCAAACCATTCAGCGCCTGACCGAAATGGGGGTTCAACCCTACCTAGCCGCTTCGACCATCAATCTGATCATCGCCCAACGACTCGTCCGCAAGGTCTGCCCCCACTGCCAAAAAACCGTCCGTCTGACCGATAAGTCTCTCGCTTCATACCATCAATCGTTGCCAATCGAATCCGCCATCAAGCGGCTGGCTGAGCTCGAGCTTCTGAAGCCCAATCGAACGCTTGAATCGTTTTCGATAGTCAGCGGCCGCGGCTGTGCGAAATGTCAAAATACCGGTTACCTCGGCCGGATCGGGATTTACGAGATCATCCCGAACACCGACGCGGTCCACGCCGCCGTTGTCAGCGGCGGCTCACCGGCCGACATCGAGGCGGCCGCCCGTCGGCACGGCCAACTCAGCATGACCGAGGATGGCATCCTCAAAGTTTTGACCGGCCAAACCACCTTTCAAGAAATTTTGCGCGTGACGGCCTAACCCATGGCTCAATTCACCTACAGCGCGCTCGACGCAAAAAACAATTACTCCCGCGGCAATCTGACGATCAGTAATCTTCGCCAGGCCCGCGAACAACTGGAAAAACAAGGCCTGACGATCATCACGATCATCAAGGAGAAGAAGCAAACGTTCTTCAACCGCGACTTAGGCTTGAACGTCAGCGCCCAGGACAAGATCCTGATTACTCGGCATTTACACACGATGTTAGCGGCCGGCATCGGCCTTGACCAGGCCCTCAAGACCTTGGCCGAACAAACCCCCCAGGAACGCCTCCGGGCCGTCTTGGTCGACCTTGAACGGCGGGTCCAGAGCGGCCAGCCGCTCAATCAGGCGCTCCGCCTGCATCCTCAATATTTTTCCAATCTCTACGTCAACCTCGTACAGGTCGGTGAAAAGAGCGGTAAATTGGATCAGACCCTGCAGTACCTCCTCGATCAGCAGGAAAATGATTACCGCCTACGGACGAAGGTTCTCAACGCCTCAATATACCCGTCAATAATCATCATGGCGCTGATCGGCATGGTCAGCCTGATGCTCGTCTTTGTGATCCCCCGGGTTGAATCGGTCTTATCGTCCTATAATGTTGGCTTGCCATTACAGACCCGGATTCTCCTATTCATGAGCCGTTCACTGACTCACTATTACTACTACATCATCCCGGCTATTATTGCCCTGATCCTCGGCGCGCGACGACTCCTCCGTAGCGTTTGGGGCAAGCGTCAATGGGACAGGTTCCTGCTCGTTATGCCCATGTTCAAGGGTTTAGTGAAAGAAATCAACCAAGCTAGGATCACCCGCACATTGACCACCACCCTGAAAAGCGGCGTACCGATCGATAAGGCCTTGGAACTGACGCTGTCCATCACCGATCACACCAGTTATCGCCTGGCTTTAGAGCGAGCAATAAAACTTGTGCGGCGCGGGGTCAGCTTGGGAGAAATTCTGCGGGGGTATCCGCAACTCTTCCCGCCGATCACTACCCGGATGATCGATGTCGGAGAAAAATCAGGACAACTCGACCACATGCTTGAACGTCTGGCCGCCTTTTATGAGACCAGCGTCGACACGAAACTCACCAATTTGTCCTCGATTATCGAACCGTTGTTGATTCTCCTGGTCGGCTTGACGGCCGGGTTTGTCGCGGTTTCGGTCATGACCCCGATTTGGTCTTTTTCGAAAACGATCTAATGAAACGACGATCTGGCTTCACCCTCCTCGAGTTGCTGGTGACAATAGGGATCATCGGCATTATTGCCGCGACCAGCATTCCCTCGTATGCGGCGGCTCAGCGGCGGTTAACGGTTAATCAGACCAGCGCCGAATTGGCTGATGTTCTTCAGGCCGCGCGGACCAAGGCCATGACCTCCGGCGCCGACATTGAGATCACTATTACTTCCTCGTCTGTGTCCCAAAAGAATCTGAGGACTAACGTAACGACAATATGGGCGCCGCCAAGCGGCATAACTTTCACGACTGCTTCGTTGATCCTTACCAGATTAACCGGCTTGGCGGTTGATACGGTAAATCGTTTGCCCGCTGATACTACTATCACCATCCAAAACTCCCGAACGGTTGAGATCGCGTCCAACGGAAAAATTTCTTTGCCCTAAATGACGATGACGCAAAGACCGGGCAATATGATTGTCGAAGTCCTAGTTGGCATTAGCATTGCTGCGCTCGTCATTGTCAGCATCGGGAATTTGGTCGACAGCGTCAATAAAACCGATAGAGCCGCGGCAAATAAGAACCAGGCCCTCGCCTATGCCCGAGAAAGTTTGGAAGTGATCACAGCTATTGCTCGAGCTCAGTTTCAGTGCACTGCTGGCAGCCCTGGTTGCACTTGTACCGCCTTATTTGGCTATACAACTTGCTGGCAAGAGTGTCCATTCACTGTTCCTGGTTGTGCACCAACGTATCACCTAACAAACAGCGGCACCTGGCACGTCGTCAGCGGTGCGGAGTCAATTGGCACCAACCCGACGTTTAGCCGCTTTTTAGAATTTACTTCAGTCAGTGGTGATACTAACCTGAAATACGTAACTGCGACGGTAGGTTGGACTGAGGGTACACGATCGCGAACGGTCACCCAAGCAACCTTACTCAGCGGTTGGAAACAATAGCCAATGCGCTCATCAAAAAAAACTAGTCCGGGTTTTACACTAGTCGAATTGTTAGTCTATTTAGGCATGTCGACGATTGTCGTCGTGGTTATTAGCAATTTCATGGTCGATATTTCACAAAGTGCGGCCAGAACTCGTGCAGCGCTCAATCTCCAGACTACTAGTCGATTAATCGTCAGTCGCATTACCCAGACCGTCCGGACCGCGACAAGCGCGATTCCCTTTCCGCCAAGTACCGGAACTTCCTTAGTCGTTCCAGTGACTGGTGGCAATCAAACATACGCCTTAACCGGTTCAACCTTAGTCGAGACCCTGCCAACTGGTGTCAGCGATACGTTAAACAGCGCAGAAACTGTTGTCAAAAGCTTCATTGTAACAAATCAGACAATCGGTGTGTCTATTTCCATGACACTCGGCCCGGCGGCCATCACTACACCGGCGGTACCCGACTATACGGTCACCTCAATGATCGTTCCTCGTTTGCCGCTCTATCAATAATCTATGATGTTCCCCGCAACGAAGCGACCCGGCGCGATCACCACCATTCTCGTCTTGGCCATCACCGGCATTGTCATATCGGCCTTCATAAGTTTGTCCATAATTTCTACCAGCCAAGTCGTTCAGGTTAGTGATGTCGAGGACGGCGACCAGGCTTTTTACGCGGCTGAGGGTGGAATCCAACAGGGCCTGTTTACCCTGTCCAATAACCCTGGACCGCAAACGATTTCGAATACCATCAACAACGCAATCGTGACGATTACGATCACTAATGATATATCTGATCCTCTTGGAAAACGTCGGATCGTCACCTCGGAAGCTATACTAAATGAAAAAAAACGGACGCTCCAGGTTGTAGCCACAACTAATGCATTGGCCGCCAACATCCAGTATGCCGTTATGTCTGGGCCAGGCGGGATAATCATGGAAGAAAATAGTGAAGTTCATGGGAGTCTTTACTCCAATGGTCCAATTACTGGCCCAGCCACACGCAAGGGATATATCTACGGACACACCTGGGTTGCAGGTTCAAATCTTGCATCAGGAATTACTGTCGGAACAGCCGCGGATCCAAAAGACTTACATGCAAGTAACTACAGCAATATTACGGTCTTTACAGTACCGGATACCTCTACTCAACCTACTCAGAGTTATCCCTTCACGCCACAACAAATCGCGGCTTGGAAGGATGAGGCTGATAATTCATTGGTCGATGGGGGGGGTAATGTAACAATAGATTCAAACCGGGATCTTGGAGGAAAGGTGACTGGGAACCTCGTTATCAATAAAGGAATTATTAGTCTCACAAGCCCGGTGTGGGTTACGGGTAATATCACCATTAAACCCAGCAATCAAATCACCATCCGACTTCCCGGAGCGGGTAATGGGTCAGGGGTAATATTATCGGGCGATGTTCCTGATGTTGGTAATCCGGAGTGTGATACCTCGGGAGGGAATATTGATGTTGGTAATAATGCCACAATTATGGGATCGGATTCTCTTTCAAGTTTTACACTACTTATATCTACAAAAAAAGATACGACGAACCCGGTAATCTTCGGCGGTAACAGTTCAACATCAGTCATTTATTTTGCCCCATGTGGGCGTATCCGGGTTAATAATACTGCTGTTCTTAACAATACCACTGGCGAAGTAATTCAATTGCAGCAAAAATCTGTTGTGAACTACAATCCAAACTTGTCAGACTTTTATATTCCCAACGGCCCGCCCCAACCAATCGGCGTCGTCCCCGGCACCTGGCAACACCTATAGGAATTTACTCCGCTCGATTTTTATCGACAGCGTTAGTTTTTTCCGCCGAATCAAACTTCCTCCAACAAACCCAATCGCGAAAAGGGTCCCGGCCATAATCAGCGCGTCCGGCCCAAGGCAGTCATCCGGCCCCTGGCCGCCGAGGCATCGCCGGGCGAACAGCGAACGCCAAATATCCGAGTAACCGCTGACCGCTCGGTTAGCTGTTAAATAGACTCGACACCCGGCCGTCCCTGAAGCGGTGTTTTTGCAGGCGTAATCAACGCTCGATCCAACAATAACAAACAGGACGATGCCCACAATCGCCACCGCCAGCCCCGACAGCAATCCGGCCCGCCAATTGATCCGGAACTTCATCTTATTGGGCCGGCGGCGTTTCGACGATCGTTACCGTATTGAGATTGAGTCCCGAAGGAAAAAGGACGTCGCCTTCAATGTGATATTTACCCTGGAGGCCGGCGCCGGAAATGGTCCCGCCAAAAACGCCGTCATTGGCCTGACCGTCGCTGTGATTTCCGTCGTCAAGCACGACCAGCGGCAAAACATTGATCGGGGTGACGCCGGTATACGGACCATAGACGATATCCCAGCGCGCCTCGGGAACGGGTTGGCTGCGGTCAGACGCGGTCGCGGTGATAACGATATCCTCTCCGGCCGCATAGGACAATTTGGTAGCCACAATGACAGCGGCTTCATTCGTCGGAGCTTCGACAAAAACCGCGAAGGGGTGGCTATCTTCCACCGTTGAGATCAGCTGGACCTCCCAGGTGCCGGTAGCCGGGCTGGAAATGGTGAAGATTGCTTGGTTCTTTTTTTCATCAAACGAATATTTGGCCCCTTGGGCGGCGGCATTAGCGGCGGTCGTCGTCACGCCGGCGGGGTTTATGATGGTGATATCAGCCGAAGTTAAGGTGATAGTCAGCTTCATGGCCGTGACCGAGGGAACGAAAAAGGGGCGGAGAAAGGTGCGGTTGCCCGCAAGGTTGCTTTCAATATTCATTAAGACGCCATTGACGCCGACGTTGGTCGCGGTGGTGGAATTTGCGGTATTGGTAGTTTGCCCAGGCTGTTTTTTCACTAAACTCAATGAGGCATAGACCGCCCCGCCGATGACCGCGATAATTCCGATAATAATGACTATTTGTGTTGATTTATTGCTCATGGGGAAAGTATAGCATAGTCGAGCGATGGGATTAATGGGCACCGACATATAACCACAATCAACCCCGCAGGTTTCGAAACCTGCGTTGTTGCTTCGTTGAAATATTGCTTTTTTACTATTCGTCCAATATCTCCTCAATCCTCTCCTCCGGCACTTTCTGCACCTTGACCGTTTTCCGCCCTTCCTGCACAGCTTTGGCCAGCCGGTGCATCCCATCGAGAAAAACCCAGCGTCCTTTGTGCCACATGATATGGAGAGGTAAGTCAATATCTGCCTTCGCAATCCGGTCGCGGTGTTCGGGATATTTGTCAGGATTGGCGAGGACGTCGCGTGGCCGGACAACGAACCACGTGTCACCGTCCCGCCAAAAGGGATAGTCAAAATGCCAGGTCAGCTCATTAACGGCCATGTCTTCAATCGGCAAATCAAGCGCCCACAACTTCGGATTATGCCAATCGAAGTCAAATCCGACCGCGGCGATTTCGGGCGGGACATAGCGGCCTTTTTTCATTCAGTTTATGCGTACTTCCGAAACAGCTTTTCATATTTACTCAGCGTTTGCAAGAATCCAGTATGGAGTGGTTGCGGTAGTGCGTCGAGCGTGAACCAGCCAATCTCATCAATTTTGTCAGGTTCGTTATTCCGCGCTTCAACCGGATTTACCTGGATAACAAAGGGAATGGCCAGCCAATGCGTTTGTTGACCCTCATGCTGTCGGTGAATTGAGTGTGCCGGGAACTGTTCCAGGATTTTCCCCTCACACCCATATTCTTCCCGTACCTCGCGCAAGACTGAGGTTTCGACATCTTCACTAAAACCAAGTCGGCCAGAACCCGGGTCCCAATTCCCGTGTTCATCTCGGCAATTTTTACTCCGCTTGTGCAATAAGAACCTCCCTTTTCCATCGGTGCAGTAGAAAGGAGTTGTTACGCCCGTAAAATCATGACTGACTTTCATATCTACAAGTATAACACAAGACCATAATCAAACAGCGCAGACTTAAGTCTGCGCTGTTATTTGGTTAATTAATTGTTACTTCTTTTCGTCCACTACCTCACCCTCAACGACACCTTCATCCTTTCCGCCAGAGGCGGATCCGGCTTCGCCGGACTTGGCTGTTTCAGGTTGCGGTTGCGCGCCTTGGTTCATCGCCGACCCAATTTTCTGCATTGTGTCGGATAGCGCTTTCGTCGCGTTTTCGATTGCCATCTTGTCCGTCGAATTCTTTAATGCTTTGACGTCATTAATCTTCGCTTCAACATCAGCCCGAACGTCAGCCGGAACTTTCTCGCCAGCGTCTTTGAGCGCTTTCTCGGCGGTATAGCTCATCGTTTCAGCCATGTTCTTCGCTTCGATCAGCTCTTTCTTCTTCGAGTCTTCGGCCGCGTGGACTTCCGCGTCTTTGCGGAGTTTCTCGACTTCATCTTTCGACAAGCCGGTCGAACCCTGAATCGTGATATCGGCGGTTTTGCCGGAGGCCTTGTCCTTAGCGCTGACTTTCAGAATACCGTTGGCGTCAATATCGAAGACGACTTCAACTTGCGGCACGCCGCGCGGCGCCGGCGGAATACCGCCGAGCAGGAACTTGCCAAGGGTTTTATTGTCAGTCGCCATCGGGCGTTCGCCTTGGAGGACGTGAATTTCAACAGTGGTTTGATTATCTGCGGCCGTGCTGAACACCTGCGACTTGGAGGTCGGGATGGTCGTGTTGCGGTCGATCAACGGGGTCATGACGCCACCCATGGTTTCGAGGCCAAGAGTCAGCGGAGTCACATCAAGCAGGAGAACGTCTTTGACTTCACCTTGGAGCACACCAGCCTGCACGGCCGCGCCGATGGCGACGACCTCATCCGGGTTCACGCTGACGTTCGGCTTCTTGCCGAAGAATTTTTCGACGGCCGCTTGGACCATCGGCATCCGGGTCATCCCGCCGACAAGAATCACTTCATTAATGTCCGCTGGTTTGAGACCGGCGTCATCAAGCGCCTTCTGCGTGGGGACCATTGTTTTTTCCACCAAATCGCGGACCAGGTTTTCGAGCTGGGCCCGGGTAAATTTCATGACGAGGTGGACCGGTCCGGCCGCGCCTTGGGTAATGAACGGCAGGTTGATCTCCGTTTCCATCGAGGTCGACAGTTCGTGCTTGGCTTTCTCCGCCGCTTCCTTCACGCGCTGAAGGGCCATCTGGTCCTTTGCGAGGTCGACGCCTTCCTGCTTCCGGAACTCTTCAAAGATCCAGTGGATGATCGCTAGGTCAAAGTCATCGCCGCCGAGGTGGGTATCACCATTCGTCGATTTCACTTCAACCGTGTCAGCCGAGACTTCAAGAATCGAGACGTCAAACGTTCCGCCGCCAAGATCATAGACGGCGATTTTTTCGTCCTTCTTCTTGTTGAACCCGTAGGCCAAGGCGGCCGCGGTCGGTTCATTGATGATCCGCTTGACGTCAAACCCGGCGATCCGGCCGGCGTCTTTCGTCGCCTGACGCTGGGCGTCGTCAAAGTAGGCCGGGACGGTGATCACCGCTTCAGTAATGGTTCCACCCAGGCGCGCTTCGGCGTCAGCCTTCAGTTTCTGCAGAACCATGGCCGAGATTTCCTGCGGGGTGTAGTCCTTATCGCCCATCGTCACTTTCACGCCTTCGCCGGCGTGCTGCATTTTGAACGGCAGGACTTTCAAGTCCCGTTGGACTTCGGCGTCATTCCAGCGGCGGCCGATCAAGCGTTTGATCGAGTACAGCGTATTGGCCGGATTAACGACTGCTTGGCGTTTCGCCACCAAGCCGACGAGGCGTTCGCCGGTTTTTGAGGCGGCGACAATCGACGGCGTCGTCCGCGCGCCTTCGGCGTTTTCTAAGACCTTCGGTTCGCCGCCTTCAATGACGGCCATCGCTGAGTTGGTTGTGCCGAGGTCGATTCCTAATATCTTGGGCATAGTAATGTTCCTTGTGCTCCGGCGCCACGTTGGGTGCCGGGTTGCTTTGCAAAATAAATAAGGTTAGGGGTGTTTGAAAAACATGGTCGCGTCGCGTTCCAGGGTATTGTAGAGCTCCAGGACATCATCGTGCGTCAACGGCATGTCGTTTTCGATATCGGGAACTTCATCGGCCACGAGATCAGTGACGAGGCCCTGAGCCGTCATCCCGCCTTGGGACAGGGACAAAATCGACAGGAGTGATGTCCCGCAGACCGCGCAGTCGATGTAGGTCAGGACCTGCTGGTCGCGCTCGCCGAGAATCTGGAGCCGCTGGAAGTCGAACAGGTTCGAGCAGTTCGGACAGCGAACGTTCAGTTTGGCTAAGTGATTGAATTGTGGTGGAAGTGCCATATATTGATGTTCTCAGATGTCCAGCCCTACTCGCTCCATGCTTGGGAACAATCCTGATGGATCTGCACGAGTAGAGCTGGACGTCTGAGCCGCCGAGTTACTCGGCCACTGTTACTTTCCTGCCTGCCGGTCTTCGACTCCGAGGCTCAGACTCGAGGAGCAGGCAGGCGCCTAGAACCCATGTGTGTTTTAAAATCATTCAGCAACTGTGACTTTTGCGGGTTCTAATACCCGGTCGCCGATCATGAAGCCGGAGCCGAGTTCGGCCACAATCGCCCCGCTGGTGACGCCCTCAACCTTAACCTTGTGGACGGCGTGGTGGCGGTTCGGATCGAAGTCGTGGCCGACGGTCGGAATCGGTTCGATCCCCATCTGCTTTAAAACGTCTTCGAACTGCTTTTGAATGTGCGTCAATCCTTTGACCCATTCCTGCGACCGCTGGTCGGCCGGGATATGTTCGGCTGAGCGCTTCAAGTTATCGTATATCGGGAGGAAGCGCATGATCGCGGCCGCTTGCGCGAACTGCGCGATTTCCATTTTCTCCTTGTCGGTCTGCTTCTTCAGGTTGAGGTAATCAGCCTTGGCCCGCTTCCAGCCTTCCAGATGGTCATCGGATAATTTTTGCAAACGTTCAAGGTCGGTTTGTGGCTGGGCGTCAGGCATGGTTTAGAGGAATCGTAGTAAATGTTGGGTGTGCCGGAGTAAAGCCACATGTTCGTCGTAATCCTGGCGCATCGGGCCGAGGATGCCGATCACGCCCGAGTGGCGTTGCGGCTGACCGTAGCGGACGATGATCGCGCCGCAATCCGGACTGAAGGGATTATCATGGCCGACCATCACGCGAATATGGTCGTCGACGCGGTCGAACATCGTCTGCATCACCTCGTCCATCTGGTCGACCACCCGGGAGAGATTCTGGAGAACATTGACGGTGTCAAACTCGGGTTGGGAAAAGAGGTTGGACAGGCCGGTGTAGTAGGTATCGTTTTTATCAAAGGCGACGATGACGGCTTGGTCGGCGAGTTCGGCGATAGTCTTGGCCAACCGGCGCATCATTTCCGCTTGCGAGTGACGGTAGGCGTGAACGACATCAGCCAAATACGTCTGTTCTTTTTGCCGCAAAGCTTTTTCCTGATGAAGCGCGCTGACGTGGAGTTTCCAGGCCGCTTCGGTCGGGACCCGGCCGGCCGAGGTGTGCGGTTGGTAGAGGTACCCGGCGTCCTCGAGCGCGGCCATGTCGTGGCGCACTGTAGCCGGGGAAACGCCCAAGTCTTCCAGCTCAACCAGTTGGCCGGAGCTGACCGGCTTTGCCGTGGTGACGTATTCGGTGATAATCGTCGCCAGGAGGGATTGTTGACGCGGAGTGATTGTTCCGACGGCTGATGATGGCCTTGAAGACAGGGTATTCATAGTGGTTAGCACTCTCAGTACGAGACTGCTAATTTGTAGTATACCCCCACACCAAATAGGAGTCAACTGCTATAGAATCATGAAGAAAATGGCGGTGCTGAAGGCTGTTTGGTGTGGGGGTATACCCCATATTTTATTGATGTCAACCCAGCCCCACTTTTTCTCGGAAAAAGTGGGGCTGGGTTGCGCCCAAAACGCCCTTTCGAATTGACCGTTCACGCCTATCCTGATCCTACCCTGCCAGGGAGATTGGTGTACGAGGCCATCCACCAAAGCGAGGATACCAGAATTGTCAGCGCTCACCGTTCACTCGAGAATCTCCGTTCATTCGTCCATGGTGTCAAAATCACGGCCGGAATGCTCGGGTATGACATTCCCGAGCCCACGATTCCAACCACCTCAACGTCACCGGCAACCGACACGACTCACGCCTCCTACTAATCTGATGGAGGTGTTTTTTGTATCTGCCATTTGTTCAGCCTTTTTTTATTTCCTGGTAGACCGCCTCAATCTGATTGGTGACCAATCGCCAGTCATACTGCGATGCTTTGGCCCGACCGGCTTGGCCGAGTTTTTGGCGACGACTCGGATCCTTGGCCAATGCGACCAACGCCTCGGCGATATGTTTCGAGCTTCGTGGCGGCACTAACTCCCCTTCCGCGCCCGGCGTGATGACCCAGCGGTACCCGGAAATATCGGAGGCGACGACTGGCGTCCCGCTCGCCATCGCTTCCAGCAAAACGATGCCGAAACTCTCATTGCCGGTCGCCGGCGAGCAGTAGACCTGGGCCGAGCGGTAATAGCGCGGTAAAGCCTCGGGACTGGCGTAGCCGGCGAAGATTACCCGTTTCCGCAGGTGGAGCGGAATGTGGGCGTCATAGTATTTTTGCATCCAGCCGGTGCCGACGACGACCACGCGATAGTGACCATTCAGTTCTTTCTCCAGATACGGCAAAGCGCCAAAGAGATATTTCGCTCCTTTCCGCGGATCCATCCGGCCGACATAGAGAATCGTGAACAGACCGTCAGCATACTCCGGCAACGGGGCGACGTTCGGATTGAACCGGGCGGTATCGATGCCATTCGGGATGATCGTCATCGGCAAGTTCGGAAAAAAGTAGTGTATAAATTCTTCGGCCGCCGGCGAGACCGCGATATGACGCTGAATTTTTCGGACGGCGTCGATGAAGACCGGGCGGAACACCACCGGAATTCGTTCCGAAATCGCGCCGGTCATTTGTCGGGCGCTGTGATAGGTTCCGACCTTCGGCGTCCGCATCGCCTTGCTGGCGATCAACGGCAGGCCGGGATCAAGCGGCGACATGACATGGACGACATCAAAGTTTTCCGCCGCCTCGATTTTTTGCAACGTCCGGCCGAGCTTCCAACCAAGGGTGATCGAAACGTTCGCGCCGTTGGACATCATCGGAAACTGCCGACCGTGGCGAAGAACCCGTAAACCGCGATCATCGGTATTTTTCGCCGAACCGGTAATGACCGTCACCTCGTGGCCGCGGCGTTGTAACTCCCGGCCCAAATGCCAAACATGCTCGGTCACGCCGCCGAGGACCGGGTAATACGCCTGGGTGACCAGACCGATTTTCATCCCGTTAGACGTCAATACCATTTTGATAACACGAAAAAAGACCTTGTATGACCGCCGTCGGATGTCCGACGAACCGACTCCGTCGACGTCTAACGGGATTCATATCCAAAAAAAACACTACGGAAGTTTAACGCTTTGGACGTCAGCCCCCGAGCCGACTTCGAGCGTCAGGTTTTTACTGCTCGCGGGAACGATAAAAACAATATAGCCGCGATCGTTCTTGACGACGTTGGCCGCGACTTTCAGCACATCGCGCGAGTAGCGCTGGTTGCCGCTGACCATCTGGGCCGTATCGAGCGCGTTGAAGACTGCGTTCGTGGCGGCGCCATCAACTCCTTCAAAATACATGACCACGTACTGTTGATTCGCCGGCGCCGGGGTCTGGTCAAACGTCTCGACCCGGTCGAAACTGGTGAATTGTACAACGGTCGTCCCGGCCTTGACCGACGCTGTTAAGGCCGTGTCGCCAGACAAGTCTTGGGTGGTCGACAGATTGGTCGGGGTTATCGATGTGTTGACGTTGGCGGTCACGGCAGTATTGGTGTTTGTCGTCGTACTGCGATTGAGGACTTCATTGACCTTGTCCGGGAACATGAAATACAAGACTACCCCGGCGGCAATCACGACGCCAAGGACAATCAGTAGGATCAGGGTTGTTCGACGGAGCGCCATATTGTCCACAAGTATAGCAAAAACCGGCGCGAAGGGGTATATCAAGCGGGTAGCGGACGCTAGCCAGCCGCCGTTGACGCCCCGGGCGGGTGCGCTACACTACAGGCCTATGCTGGTCACAAAAATAACTTCCACCTGGTCAAGTTTTCCCGCCCGCCGGATCGGCAGTTGATTCCGATCCGGGTTTGATGGTCGTCCCTTTAGCCCCGATCGGGTTTATTTGTAGTTCTCATAACTAATCTATGGACAGAAAATTACTCATTGCCCTGACGCTCTATTTAAGCGCCCTCCTGGCGGCCAATACCTTGGGCATCAAACTCATGCCCTTCCTGTTCGGGACGCACCTGTCGACGGCCATTTTCGCTTTCCCCATCGTCTTCCTTATGACCGACGTGGTCGGGGAAGTCTACGGAAAGGCGACCTCCCGGATGTTCGTCCGCCTGGGCCTCTATAGCACTGTCATCTTCCTGGTCTTCAATCTCATCTCCAACGTCGTACCATCATCGCCGGTCTTCGGCATGGCCGCCGCCTACAATCAGATCTTCGGCTTGTCATTTCGTTTCGCCCTAGCTTCGATGGTCGCCTTCATCATCGGCGAGTATCAGGACGTCTTCACCTTCTTCCTCCTCCGGCGGGTCTTCCGCGGCCGCTGGTTCGGGTTGCGTTCCTTCCTTTCGAATTTCTGGAGCCAGTTTCTCGACAGCGCGATCTGGTTCGCCATCGCTTTCGCCGGAGTCTACCCGATCAAAGTCATCATCCTCACCATGATTCCCTGGTGGCTGTTCAAAGTCGGAATGGGAATTGTTTACCTCCCGTTCAGCTACCTTGGCATCAAACTCTTACGCCGATCATATGATCATCACAGCCTATCGAACGCCCCTCTTTCAACCGCGACAGTCACTGCCGACGTTCCTCAACGCTAACCTGCCCCGGCTGAAAAACGGGGACATTGTTGTCGTCACCTCAAAAATAGTCGCTCTGGCGGCCGGCCGGGTTGTCCCATGCCGAACCGAGGCCGAAAAAGTCGCGCTGATAAAAAGGGAGAGCCAAGTCGCGATCCATACGAAATACACCTGGCTGACCATCAAAGACGGCATGGTCATGGCCGCGGCCGGAATCGATCAGTCCAACGCGAACGGACAGTGCATTCTCCTGCCGAAAAACTCTCAATCATCAGCCCGGGTGATCCGCCGGGCGTTGATGCAACGATTCCGGTTAAAACGACTCGGCGTCATTATTACCGACAGCCGGCTGATCCCGCTCCGGAAAGGAATTACCGGCGTGGCACTTGGGTATGCTGGTTTTCGCGGAATACGAAACTACATTGGCCAACCTGACTTGTTTGGGCGAAAGCTTGAAGTCTCTCAAACAAATGTGGCTGACAGTCTGGCAGCCGCGGCCGTCTTGCTGATGGGTGAGGGTGCCGAACGCCAACCCCTCGCGGTTATTCAACAAGCGCCAGTCGAATTCGTCGCCCGGGTTTCACGGCAGGAGCTGTACATTGATCCGGCGGACGATATTTACCGGCCGTTGTTTGAGCGGTTGCCGAAATCTCATGCCTGACCTAGCCAGCTACTCCCGATACGCTTGATTTTGATCACCAGGTATTGTACCCTCCGGTAGCTTGCCGCCATCGTCTATCGGTTAGGACGCCAGGTTCTCATCCTGGTAAGAGGAGTTCGACTCTCCTTGGCGGTACCAATCGGTAAATGAGCGAAAATCGCCCGCGCGCGACCACCCGATTTTTCTTTTAGGTCCAAGGGTTGATTTCCTTACCGTATTATGTTAAAGATACTCCTCCAAAGATTTTGCTAAGCAAAGTAGAGCACCTTGAAATCTAAATACTCATTGGTGAATTAACAATTGGTCGAACCTTCCGCCCAACAGGTCGCTGTGGGCATAAAGGAGTGTTAATGAAACCAGAACTCGTGTACGGGACGGTTTGGGAAGATGCTCAAACGGTCCTTAAGGCGTTAAAGCCGGTTGCACTCGGCAACTCTCTTCTTTCCATCGCATCGGCTGGAGATAATGTACTCGCGTTGTTGACGCTTGATCCGAATCGAGTTATTGCAATCGACTCTAACCCAGCGCAGATTGCTTCACTCGAGTTACGGATGGCCGCGTTTGCTGTTCTCGACTCTCACGAAGAGCTGTTACGGTTCCTTGGAGTGGTTGACAGCCGCGATAGACTTTCCACCTATGCTCGATTGCGCAACAAGCTCAGTCCGATTACGCGAACGTTCTGGGATCGTCGGCCACATATCATTTCCGTTGGCATAATCCACGGTGGTCGTTTTGAGCAATTCCTTCGGTTCTTCGCGGCCCACGTTTTACCTCGAGTACACGGGGCAGGCCGAATCCATCACTTGATGAGTCTGAATAACCCGGAGGAACAAAAACGTTTTTACGACCAGCACTTGAACACATGGCAATGGCGTTTGATGTTCCGTTTGTTGTTCAACTCAACCGCTGTGCGCGCGTTCTCTCATTCCACGGAAAAAGAAAACAGCACAAGGATTCACTTGAGCGATTACCTCCTTGACCGTACGCGGCTGGCGTTGACATCCACCCCAGTTCGAGCCAATCCTTACATCCGCTACGTGTTAACAGGAAACTTCGACCGCAACTGCTTGCCGTATTACCTGCGGCTCGAGCATCACTCGATAATCAGAAGTCGGTTAGATCGTCTCGTCCTAATAACTGATCATTTGGAGCGGTATATTCCGGATGGACTCATTTCCGGATTCAACCTCTCCAACGTCTTCGACCACATGGATAGCTCGACGGTCGAGGTGGCATTTCGCCATATTAGGAAAATCGCCGCTCCCGGGTCGCGAGTACTATTCTGGACAAGGCAAACGAATCCTCGTCCGCCAAAACATACCGACATCATTCGGGATGATGAGCTAAGTGCGGAGCTGTATAGGCTGACACAAACCCCAAGTTATTCTTACTTGTCGGTCTGTCATTTTCACCCCGAGTCGGTCCGTCACGAACTTTAGACCCACATGAACGGCTAACGCTGTTCATGGCCCCCAAGCACAGTGCTCGGGGGTTTTCGTTATAATAAGCCTTGACTTTTTACCGGTTTTTGACTATATATAGTAGCCCTGTTGTGGTGCTACTCCGATCCAGAAAGCAGTTTGAAAACTGAAAACGTCGGGAACAGAACTCTTTCCTATTTCTCTGTCCCTTGGAGGTGACCTATGTTGCGTTACAGCACGTCCCTCACGGGGACCATTTCGCTCATCAGGGTACATAACCTGATTGGGGTAGCTCTGCTGTCACTGGCAAGTATCGCCTGGTCGGGAAAACCCTGGACAGCCTCTGCGGTCGCCTCAATCAGCCTAGGGTTTGTGTGCATTGCCGCGGCTGGGTATGCGTGGAATGACCTACGTGACCAGCCCATTGACCGACTCAATCGGTCTACACGGCCACTGGTAAGCCAGTCGGTGACTCCACGGATCGCCTATCTTGTCTCAGCGATGGGAAGCCTAATCGGCACCCTGTTGATGGCCAAGTTCGGAATGATTGGAATCGTTGCCGCGCTGGTCACCGTTGGCGCCCTCTTTCTCTACTCGCTGGGCCTCAAGAACAACGCTGGTTTTGTGGGAAATCTCATGGTGGCGGCGTGCGTGGCAGAGATCCCATTTCTGGTCGGAATATTGACCGGCGATATCGGGAGGATGGCGCCGCTCGTCGCGACAAACTTTGGCCTCATGCTGATGAGAGAGATTCTCAAAGACCTCGAAGATGAGTATGGTGATCGGGCATGGAAACGACAAACCCTGGCGGCGGCTCCACGAACAATACTGGACGCGATTCTTTTTGGATCGCTTGCGGTGGCAGTTGTCGGCGAAACGGCGACCGCCTGGATGATAACCAATTGGCCGCTTCGGGTCATCATGCTCGCGTTGGTTCCATCGATACTGGTCGTAATCCTATGCTGGAAGAGAGATCGTCCATTATCTCTACACTTCACTCAGCGGGCTGTACGCATCATGGCTTTTATCTATGTGCTCACCGTCCTTATTGCAGGTTGGTGTGGCGCAGTGGAGGGAAAATGACTGTGAACAAACCACTGCCATTTCCTGGACCTGGTCGGCAAATTCATATGCTGATCGATCCGGATAAGTGGACTGCTACGGATCTCGAAACAGCGCTCGTGCATCTTCCAGAACGCATCGGAACACTCATCGTCGGCGGAACATACATTTACAGCGGACGGTTCGGTGAGATTATGGACGTATGCGTCCAAACCGGGCGGCCGGTTGGAAACTATATCACAGCCGGTCCGGTTGACTCACTGCTGGACCCACGGGCTTCGTTTGCCCTCCTGCCCGTTGTCATTAACGCGCCAACCCCGCGTTTCATCACCGAGCACATTTGCATGGCAGCCTCCACGCTGGATCGCTTCGGCATCCCAACGTTCGCCATGGCGTACCTCCAGCTCGACGGCGGTGTGCGGACATCAGCCGAGTTCTTCACCCAAACGCAGCCGCTTCCCAGGAACGATAGTCGGATAATCACGGTACTATCCTTAGTCGCTAGATTCCTCGGGCTTCAGGGTGTGTATCTGGAGGCGGGAAGCGGAGCAACTACAAGAGTTAGAGCCGACGAGGTAGAAGCGGCGAGGCAAGGCGCAGGGACACTCCCGATCATCGTTGGCGGAGGCATTCGGTCAGTTGAGGACTGCGAGGAGCTGCTCGTGGCTGGTGCCGATGCCGTCGTGGTCGGTACCGCTTGCGAAAAAGATAGGGGTCTAGGTTGGCTACGCCAACTTTGAACCTAGCTACTTCTGCTTGCGAGGAGGAGGGCATGAACCTTGAAAAACTGGGAAGTTCGTTCTGGATCTTCCTGATCGTGACGAGCTTGAGACACGTCGGATTCCTGTCCTACGAACTCCATCGACGTAGGAAGGCCCGACCTCAACCCGTTGCAGTACTAGGGGTAACCCACATTGCAATCTTTCGCGCGTTGTACCTTGCTGTATGGATAGGCACAGGGTATGCACTTGCCAACCAACCGTCCAGCGCGTGGTTCGCCTGGGGCATGAGTTTACTGGTCGTCGGATTGATCATCCGTCTAGTGGGATTGCGAACATTGGGAAGGTTTTACTCTTCCTACAACGTCATTCAACCTAATCACCAGCTCGTTCGGCGGGGAATCTACAGCGTCGTACGGCATCCGTTGCTGTTTGGACTGATCCTGGAGCTCCTGGGCATGGCTATGATGTCCAAGCAAACGTGGTTATGGATCGGTTGGGTCACTTCAACGATTGTGCTACTGTGGTGGCAACGACGTGAAGACGCGCTCCTTCGTACGGTATTCGGGCGCGTGGCTGAAAAGTACCAAGTGGAAGTACCAGCCATGAATCTCGTAAGTGGATTGTGGCGAAAGCTCCGATCCAACTGAACAGTTCTTCGAAGCTTTATCTGCGGGCTAAAGCAGGTATCCGGTACGAAAGTGCTGGATTTTTTTTATTTCCAAGGAAAGGATTCCCTGCCTACCGTCAGGCAGGCGCTAGCGAGCCACATGCAAAACAACTGGCCGCAAGACACGCGAAAAACAAACGAAAAAAATCGTCCAAAAAATGCGCGCCTTCAACGGCCCGCCCCTGCCTGCCGGCAGGCAGGCGGCGAGGGCAAAAACAACCGAAACAACAAACTGAATTCAGTAGGGAGTTCGAAGAAAATAATAAGCCTCCGAACCAATACCAAAAACCGCCCCTCTGCAGATAAGGCGGTTTGGTGCGTATCGCAAAGGCGACTACATCATATGCGAGTCGCGGTCGGTGTTGAGGTAAATACCGCCCAGCATCGAGAGGCTGCCGAGTAACAGGTAAAAAGTCGCATCGGCAAACAGGTTTCCAAGACCGGTTTGGTTGATCAACCCTCGTTGCGTCACTACGGCCATTACGCCGCAATACAAAGCGAAATAAAAGAAGACTTTCGCAAGCATGCCTTTGTTAAATTGCATCATGTCGATCACCTCCTTTCAGATTCACCTTTTATATAGGTGTTGAAAACTCCGTTAAGTATAGCAAATTTCAGGGTTTCCGCCTATTTCCTGAGCTGTTGGCCAACGAGAATGGCTTGTTCGACGTAGCGGTTGGAATAGCCCCATTCGTTGTCATACCAAGCGGCAATTTTGACTAAATCGCCATCAATCACGTTCGTCAGGGGCAGATCAACGATGGCCGAGTGCGGATTACCCTTGAAGTCCGACGACACGAGCGGTTCGGTCGTCACGGCCAGGATCCCCTTCATCCCCGGCTTGGCCGCCCATTTGATAAAGGCGGTGTTGACGGCCTCCTTGGTTGTTTTTTTCTCAACCAGGAAAGTGAAATCGGTGTACGACACGACCAGGGTCGGCACACGCAGGGCATACCCGTCGAATTTCCCTTTCAATTCCGGCAGAACTTCGGCCGTCGAGATGGCCGCGCCGGAAGTCGTCGGAACGATGTTTTGGGCGGCGGCGCGGGCCCGGCGCAGGTCGGGATGCATCGGCGGCACCGGACCGTCAACCAGGTTCTGTTCGGCCGTGTAAGAATGGATGGTCGTCATCGCCGCTTTCTTGACCCCGAACTCGGCCAGCATGACCTTGGTCACCGGCGCGACGCAGTTGGTCGTGCAGGAGGCGTTGGAGATAACGCCGTCACCGGAATTTTTTTCCTGATTCACCCCGAGTAAATACGTGGCAATGTCGCCGCCCTTGGTCGGGGCCGAGACAATCACCCGCTTCGCCCCGGCCGTCAGATGAACCTTGGCCGCGCCGTCTTTCGTATACCGACCGGTTGATTCGAGGACGACATCAACGGCAAGTTTTTTCCAGGGCAAGGCGCTCGGCTCCTTGATCGACAAAAAGGCGATTTTCTTCCCGCCGACCGACAACCAGCCGTCGCCGTACTCAACGGTTTTATTATACGCGCCGTAAGCGGTGTCATGACGCAGGAGATGGGCCATGACTTCCAGACTGCCGAGATCGTTGATCGCGACCACCTCGAGTTCGGGTTTCGTCAGCGCGATCTTGAAGGCGTTCCGGCCGATCCGGCCGAAACCGTTAATGGCGATGCGGATTGGTTTGGACATAGGCGGGGAGGTTATGGATGAAGAGAAAATTTATCGTTGGTAAGCTTGACCATGGCGGCGAACTGGGCGGCGTCGAGGGACGCGGTGCCGATCAGCGCGCCGGCGTACCCGCCGGGATGCACATAGTCGAGAATATTGTCGGGATCGACGCTACCGCCGTACATAATCTGAAAACCTCGCCGGGCTACCGGTTCGGTATATTGATCAATCAGCATCCGTTCAATCAGCGCCCGCATATCCCCGGTCTGCGTCGGATTGGCTGGCTGACCGGTGCCGATCGCCCAGATCGGTTCGTAGGCAATGTAGACATGCCGGTTTTTCACCGGCGGCGGCAGGCTCCGCAGGGCGCTAGTCAGTTGCCGACGGACGACGGTTTCATGGTCTCCGCGCGCCCGCTCGTCGCCGCTCTCCCCGACGCACAGGATCGGCATGATGCCGTGGGCGATGGCCGCGATCATCTTCCGCGCCACCATCACGTCCGTTTCGCCGAGCAGTTGGCGCCGCTCGGAGTGGCCAATGATGACGTACTCAACGCCGTGCTCGCGTAACTGGGCTGGGGAAACTTCGCCGGTATAGGCGCCGCGATCGTCCCAAAAAACATTTTGCGCGCCGAGTTTGATGACGCTACGTTGGAGCGCTTTCGCCGCCGGCCCAAGCGCCGGGAAGGACGGACAAATCACCGGCCGGACCCGGCCACGGAAATTTTTTAAGGCCGTCCGGACTTGTTGGATTCGCGTCACCGACGTCGCCGTATCCAATTGCATTTTCCAATTGGCGACGATCAGCGGGGTGAAAGGTATTTTAGGTATTGCCATTGGTCGGTGGAATTTGTTCAACGGCCGCCGCCTGTTCGTGTTGAACGACGGTGACGGTCGGGTTGAGAAGCTGTTCAAGATTTTCATCGCGATTGAGTTTCTCATACTCCGGCAATTCGGAAATCTGGTTCAAGCCAAGGTAACGGACAAAATCCATCGTGACGTGATAACTCGTCTGGTGCTTGTCCTTGCCGGCGGTCTTGGCCTCAACCAAACCCTTAATCATCAAATTGCGCAAGATCAAGGCGCAGTTGACGCCGCGGATCGTGTCGAGTTGGATTTTTGCCATCGGCCCGCGGTAGGCAACGATGGTCAGGGTTTCGAGGGCCGGCCGGGTCAGCTCCCCCGCTTGTTCTTCTTTGATAAAATCAGTGACGAGTTTGCTATTGAGCGGACTACTGACGAATTGAACACTGTTGGCATGGCGAAGAAGATGCAAACCACTATCATTGACATTATAGTGGTCAGCCAAAGTGGTCAGCTCAGTTTCTACAATCGCTGGGTCACTTCCAGCCAGTTCGGCTAATCGTTTGACCGTAAGCGGGCGGGGGGAAATGAATAACAAGCTTTCTATTTTACTCCGCAGCGTCATATGGCAGTGATAATGATCGGTTCTTCACTTAACTCCAAACTCAAAACTTCGACTTGCAAATCGTCCTGTGGCTCGGCCTGGGCCAGCGTCACCGTTCGTTGTTTGACCAGCTCGAGCAGGGCTAAAAACGTCACAATCACCTCGGTTTTACTCTTGGCCGCGCCGAGGAGGGCGTAAAAACTTGTCCGCGGTTGTTCGGCCAGGAGATCGCGAATCTGGGAAATTTTCTCCCGGATATTGATGGTTCGGATGATGACTGTTTCCGGCAGGCGGACAATCGGTTCAAGCTCCTGCAGGATCTGGCCGAAGATTTCCCGCAACGTTTGCGGCCCCATCGTCGGCGGCGGATTAAAGACCGGCTCGACGTTCGTCCAGCCGTCGCGGGCGTAACTGACCCGATGCCGGCCGTAGAGCTTGGCGACGTGCTTCGAGGCGTCGACGAAGGCTTTGTACATCCGCAACTGCCGCTCAAGATCACCGGCAACTTCATCCTCGACCGTCAGGCCGGGTACCATCACCCGCGACTTAATCAGCAACAGCTTCGCCGCGACGACCAAAAATTCCGATAATTCTTCAAGCGGCAGTTCTTCCAGCGACTGCAGTTCCCGGATATAGTCTTCGGTAATCTTGGCCAGCGACAGCTGGGTGATATCAAGCTCCTCCCGCTCGATCAGCTGAAGCAGGAGGTCGAGCGGGCCGTTGAAAGTGGCGGCGCGAACGTGGCGCATCCCGTTAGAAATTAATCAGAAAAGTATTGAGTTTAGTCGGGAGTAAATCTTGTTCCATGGAATTTCTAACGGGGCGCATTTATTATTGGTTATTTTCCGGCGGAGCCGGATCCGGCTTTGCCGGATTTTGCTGATTCCGATACCGACCCGATCGTGGGTTTTTCGGCTTTAAGATAATCTTTCATCTTTACTCGAAGAGATTCGGTGAAACTGCCGGCGCCCATCAGGACCTTTTCGGTTTTGACCAGGCCCCGGTCGACAATGACTCCCACCTTGTGGAGTGACCCGAACGGGGTCATCGCCCCGGGTTTCATTTTGAACTTGGTGGCCATGTCCTTTTCTTTGGCCAGCACGACCGACTTGGCCTTGGTCAGTTTCTTGACGGCGGCGAGATTTAACCGCTTTTGGGCGGGCAGGACGACCAGGTGGTATTGTTGATCGGCCTTGACCAGCAAGGTCTTGGCAATGGTGTTTAGTTTTGTTTTGGTGGTTTGGGCGAGATCGTAGACCGTGAAGACAGTCTTGTGCGGGACCACTTCGTACTTGACCTTATTTTTTTCCAGGTGGTTGGTGACTTTGGCGGGAACCATAGGTAGTTTACTAGTTAATTAGTTTGTTAGTTACCTAGTTGACTAGGGAATTACTATTCAACGGTAATTGTTGCTGTTTCCCATACGTCGACTTTGCGACCCTCCGACCAAGGGACGTAAGCTTGACCTGCTCGATGAACCATTTTTTCGGCGTTCGACGGCCGTAGCCGACGAGACAGCCGCGGTCAATCAATCGTTCCAGCGAAACCGTAATGCTATCGGTCGCTACTGTCGGGGTGGTGTTTTTTTTATAGAAGGTAGTAAACGGTTGGCGCGGGACGAGTTTTTTAGGAAATTGGTAGCACTCGCGGAGAATATGGCGTTGGAGTGCTGAGAGTTTCATGGTATCTATTCGTCCTTACGCACAGCGATATGAGCCTCTCGAATCGTCGCGGCTGGCAGTTCGCTCGGCGCGCCCATCATTAAGTCCTTGGCGTCGCCGGTTTTCGGGAAGGCGATGACCTCGCGGATGTTCGGTTCGTCACAGAGAATCATGATCAGACGATCCAGGCCCCAGGCGATGCCGCCGTGTGGTGGCGTGCCATAGGTGAAGGCTTTGAGCAGGTGGCCGAAATTCCGTTCAATCCGCTCGGCATCGAGACCCATGATCTTGAAGACCGCAGCCAGCGCTTCGGGTTTGTGATTCCGTATCGAACCGCCGCCGATTTCCGAACCGTTGAGGACGACGTCGTACTGCGTGGTGATGATGCCGGGGATATTCTTCCCGGCCATTAGGTCGGCCATTGAATCCGGTTTTGGCGCTGAAAAAGGATTATGAGTGAAGGTCCAGCCGCCGTGGCCGTCTGATTCAAAAAATGGAAAATCGATGATCCAGCAAAAAGCCATGAGGTTTGAATCGGTTCTATCTTTACGCAGATCGGGACGATCTGTGCCGTAGTTTTTCATTGCTTCGGCGTGGGTCATCCGCGGAAACGGCACGGTCTGTATTTTTTTCTGCGGGTAGAGTTTTGTGATCAGATCGACCAATAACGCTTCATTCAGTTGGATCACATCCTCCCGTTCGACAAAACTCATTTCCAAATCCAGTTGCGTGAATTCCGGCTGGCGATCGCCGCGCTGGTCCTCATCGCGGAAGCACCGGGCGATCTGGAAATATCGCTCAACACCCGCCACCATTAACAGTTGCTTAAACTGCTGTGGGCTCTGGGGTAAGGTATAGAACTGCCCGGCATGGAGGCGAGATGGAATAACATACTCACGCGCTCCCTCGGGCGTTCCTTTGGTGATGTAGGGAGTTTCGACTTCAATGAACTGTTCCCGATCAAGCCAGTCACGCAGGTGTTTCACAATCCGATGGCGGGCGCGGAGGTTTGATTGCATCCGGTCGCTCCGCAAGTCGAGATAGCGATACTGGAGGCGGGTTTCTTCATTAATCCCCTTCGTCTCCTCAAGCGCAAAGGGCGGCGTGGCCGCTACGTTCAGGATGGTCAGAGATTTGGCCTGCAATTCCACTGTTCCGGTCGGCATCTTCGGGTTGGTATTTTTCGGTCCGCGCTTGGCGATCAGGCCGGTGACCTCGATCACGAATTCATCGCGCAGAGTCTTCGCCAGTTCGTAATCAGCGCATTCCCCGGGGACAATCACGACCTGAACCTGGCCAGTCCGGTCCCGCAGGTGGATAAAAATAATCTTGCCCATGTCGCGGCGGACATGGACCCACCCTTGCAGGGTAACAGTGACGTCAATTTTTTTCGGGGTCTCAATCGCGAGGGTTCGGGGCATGTTTTATGCTGCAACTGCTCTTATCAGACCAATATTATAACACATTTTTTCACTCAAGGGGAACCTGGGTAGGCACCCACCCCTCCTTTGCAAGGAGGGGCCATGAAAAAGTCACCAACTCGTGGAAATCGATAAACCCGTATCATCTCTCGATGAATAGTGATTACACCGCGGGGGCGGTCACGGGTCTTCATCCTATCAATAGACGGTGAACGCCACACTTGGTGTGGTGAAGAGGTGTTGCGGAAACTAGAAGTGGTTGTACCCAAGCTTGGGTGGACCGCCCCTGGGCACATGTCATGGGTAAGTACTTCGAAACATTGACGAGTCAATCGCTTTCGACGCATTGCAAAGTAACCCCTCCTTACAAAGGAGGGGTAGGAAATGCCCGCCACCAGTTTGTCAGCAGGTAGACAACAGAAGATGAAGTTTCGAGTTACTACGTACCGTTGTGCCGCTTTTTTTGCATCACCCAAAATAGGATGACCACAACCACGCCACCAACCGCATTGAAAAATAGATCCCGCGGCGAATCATACGGCCCCCTGACCCGCTCAGTCTGGAACCACATGTCCCCAAGCCATTCACTGACTTCATACATCGCCGCGACGAACTGGCCCAAGAGAAATCCAAACCACAACGTCGCCGGGATTGAGACGTTGAGGTTCAACTTCCGCCGCCGGACTAGCGCCAGATCGATAAACAAGGCCGAAGCCGCCAACCCGCCGATGGCGTGCGTCACGCGATCCCACCACCAATAACCGCCGTAGAGGTGCTGGAAATTGCCGAGCGCGTCGAGCCAGACCGCCGCCAGGACAAACAGGATGGTGATCAGAGTCAGTGAACCGCCGCGCCGGCGCAAGAACCAGTTCAACCAGATCACCCCGGCGGTCGCCGCCACATTCGTCACGACCAGCGCCGCCTGGCGGACGCCGGTGTCATAGCTGGTAAAAACTTCAAAGCCCAGCAGAACGGCTTGGGCGAGCAGGATTCCGGCGGTGCGTTTGGTCATGGTCGTCGAGCGTGAATGGGGATGGCGCGGTAGGGGTGCCGCAGCCACCACTTGCGAATTTCATCAATGATCACCACCGGCGAGGCGCCGAGAATCGCCACCAGCCACTCGGCCAATGACAGCGGCGCGACGTGAAAAATTTCAGCCAGCAGCGGAATATAGAGAATCGCGATTTGCATGGCAATGACGGTGATGAAGGCGGTTAACATCGACGGGTTCCTCCGGTGGCCGGCGAAAATCGTTCGGACCGACGAACGGGCGTTGAGTGACACAAACCACTGACCCAAGGCGACTGACGTTAGGGTCAGCCCGTAGATTTCGCGTTCGGTCCGATGATTGCTCGAGGCCCACAGAAAAACCGCCAGGCCGCTTAAACCGATCGTCAGGGCGGTGGTGATAATCCGCCGCCACATCATCGGTCCGATAATCGGCAGACGGGGGTCATGGGGGCGTTCCTGCATAACCAGCGGGCTTTGCGGTTCGCGGGCCAGAGCGATACCCATGAAGGGATCGGTCACGGCGTTCAACCAGATAATTTGCTTCGGCAGGAGGGGTAACGGGAGGCCGACGAGCAGCGCCCCAACCACCAGGACCAGTTCACCGAAGTTCGAGGCCAACAGGTAGAACATCACCCGGCGGATATTGCGGAAGATCCGCCGGCCTTCGGCAATGGCGAACGTAATGCTCTGGAAATTTCCGTCAATCAGCAGGATCTCGGCGGCCTCCTTGGCGGCGTCGCTGGCATTCTGCCCGACCGCGACCCCGACATCGGCCTCCACCAAAGCCGGAACGTCGTTGATGCCGTCGCCGGTCATGGCCACGATCGCCCCGTCCTTGCGGAGCAATCGCGCCATCCGCAATTTGTGTTCCGGCGTCAGCCGCGTGCCGATCCGGGCGTGGGCCAGGCGTTGGCGCAAGGCCGGTTCATCCAACCGATCAACATCTGCTCCGTCGAGGAGTTGTTCCGGCCGCGGGTCATGAATCAGCCCAAGCCGCTGGCCGATGGCGATGCCGGTTTTTTGATAATCCCCGGTCATCATCACCACCCGAATGCCGGCCCGGTGCATCTGGTTGATGGCTTCGGCCGCCTCGGGCCGGACCGCGTCGGCGATGCCGAATAACCCGACAAAGGTGAACTGGCCGAAGGCCGAGGCTGGCGCCGGCGGCTGAGTGGCGCTCACGATCAGGTACGCCACCGCTAAGCCCCGCAGCGCCTCGCCGGCCCAGCGTTCATAGACCTCCGTTACCGCTGCGCGATCAGCCGGAGCGAAGGGCACCGTCTGGTTAGCGGTCCAGCGGCTGGCGCACAGGGCCATCACTTCGCGCGGCGCGCCTTTAATGGTGACGATGCGCTCGGTCGGCGAATACTGATGCCAGGTGACCATGTACTTCTTGGTATAGTCAAAAGGGAACTCACCGAGCCGCGGGTGGACCATGTCAAGATCATGCTTCGACCAGCCGGCTTTTCCGGCGGCCACAATCAGGGCCAGCTCAGTCGGATCGCCGATCGCCTGGCGCGACCCGTCTTCGCGCTGGGTAAACCGCCCGTCGTTGTTCATCGTGCCCAACCGCAGAGCCAGGCTCAGGCCGGATGATTCACGACCGAGAACGGCTTGATGGTTGAGCAGAATATCGCCGGTCGGCGCGTACCCCTGACCGGTAAAATGAAAACTCTGATGATCAACCCAGACCCGCTCGACCATCATTTCCCCGTAGGTCAGCGTTCCGGTTTTGTCGGTCGCCACCACGGTCACCGCCCCGAGGGTTTCGACCGCCACCAGTTTCCGGACCAGGGCTTTCCGCTTGGCCATTTCCCACATGCCCCAAGCCATGGCCATGGTGATCACCACCGGCAGGCCCTCGGGAATAATCGAGACGATGATGCTGACCGCCAGGAGGAACATTTCTTCCGGCGGCAGGTTGCGAACCAGGCCGAGGCCGAAGACCAACACACCGGCCACCACCGTCACCAGGGCGAGACGGCGGGAAAAGTTGGTCAGTTTTCGTTGGAAGGGGGTCACTTCGACGGGCTGATTCTGCACAGCGGCGACAATCGCTCCAAATCTGGTGGCGATGCCGACCGCGGTGACAAGAAAATGCCCCCGACCGGCGACGACCGTCGTCCCCCGCCAGGCCATATTCCGGGATTCGCGCGGATCGGCCCCGGGCTCGACCGGATCGGTCAATTTGCTGACCGGCACCGATTCGCCGGTCAGGGCCGCCTCGTTGACCCGGACGTTCACATTTTCAATCCAGCGGCCGTCGGCGGGAATCGTGTCGCCGGTCGTGACCACGACCAAGTCGCCGACCACCAGCTCATCGGCCGTGACCTCACGTTCAATTCCGCCCCGAATGACATGGACGATTTGCGGCGCGAGTTGCAGGAGTTTCTTGACCGCGTCAGTCGATTGCTGTTCCTGGCGGAACCCGATCGTCGCGTTGAGCAGAACGACGCCGAGAATGACAAGTCCGTCCTGCCCCTCGCCAACCACAAACGACACGACCGCGGCGATCAGGAGAATGTAAATCAGCGCGTTCCGGAACTGATCGGCAAAAACGAGCCAGCCGCTGCGGCGATGGCGGGTTGGTAAATGGTTGGACCCTAAATTGGTCCGGATTGAATCGATCCGCTCGGGCGGCAAACCTTCGGCGCCGGTCGAGAGGCGGCGAAAAACATCCTCGACACTGAGCGCGTGCCAGCGCGGTTCGGTCGTCATACCACTTCGGTCAATAACATGATCCCCGCGAAGACCATCAGCCCGAACGTGAACCAGCCAAGCCAACGAATGACCCGGGGGCTACGGTGTTCGCCGACCACGGCGCGGTCATCCGCTAACCGGATCACGTGCCATAAGATGAACGGGGCGAGCAAGCCGTTGAGAATGGCCGACCCGATCAGAAAATCGATGGTCGAGATGCCGGCCAGGTTGGTCAGCACCCCAAGACCGATCGCCGTCAAAATAGCCAGGTGAAAGCTTTTTGCCTGGCGGAATGTTTTTTCCAACCCCTCTGGCCAGCGAAACGCCTCGGCCATCGCGAATGACGCCGACGAGGCCAGGACGGGAACGCCGATCAACCCGGTCCCGATAATCCCCAGCGTAAAAAGGAGAAAAGCGCCCTCACCGGCCAGCGGCTTCAGGGCGGCGGCCGCTTGGCTGGCGTTATCGATATCAGTCATTCCGGCCACGAAGAGCGTCCCGGCGGTGGTGACGATAATAAAAAACATGATCAGGTTGGAAAGTCCCATGCCGGTCATCACGTCAGTCCGCATATCACGTAATTCATTCTCGCTCACACCGAGCCGCTCTCCGGCTTCATCCCGGCCATCGGAAATTTCCTCCTCAACTTCCTCGGCCGCCTGCCAAAATAGTAGGTACGGTGAAATCGTTGTTCCAAGAATCGCGATGATCATCCCCCAGACGCCGACGCCTCCCGGCAGGGTCGGGACAAAGGTGTTGCGGGCGATATGCAGCCACTCCTGATCAGTCATGAAGGCGGTCAGGATATAGGCCCCAAGCGCAAGAATCAACCAGCGCAAAATCTTCGTGTAGGTCCGATATGAGGTATACATTTCCAACACGACGACGGCGCCGGCGACGGCAATTAGCCACAACCAAAACGGACCGGGCAAGACTAATTGCAGTGCTTCGGCCATCGCCCCAAGATTGGCGCCGATATTGACGACGTTGGCAAAGAAGAAAACCAGGGCGATCGTCGCGAGGGACCGTTGTTGTAACCGCTGGCGCAGAGCGCCAACCAGCCCCTGACCGGTGACCATCGCGATCCGGGCGGACATTTCCTGAACCGCGAACATCAGCGGCACGGTGAACGGCGCCAACCACAAGAGCCCATACCCGAATTTCGCCCCGGCTTGCGAGTAGGTGGCGATTCCGGCCGGATCGTCGTCTGAGGCGCCGGTGATAATCCCCGGCCCGATCCGTCTCCAAAAGCTCTTTTTTTGTGTTGGCATCCCAGTACTACAACTTCAATTTCCGAACAGGTATACCCGTAGCCGCTTGGCCAGGAATCTCCGGCCGCCGGTTGTTTTCAGATATCGCTCTCTTCGGCGAGCGTCCTGTTCGGACAGGCACGCTTCGTAATAAATAAGTTTGAATGGCAATCGGAATTTAGTGGCAAATGAGCGACCCGAACGGTGTTCTTCGAGTCGTTTCTTGAGATTGTTCGTATACCCGATGTACTTCTTTCCGTCCTTTAGGCTTTGAAGAACGTAACAATAGAAGAACACTATTGAAGTTGTAGTACTGGGCATCAGGCGTGATTATACCATAAATCAGGCCCAATTTGCTTGATTGGATTTTATTCCCAGGTGGTGGACGCCTAGCGTCCATGTTCGAACTAAGGCACCAGATAATCACGTCGACCCACCCGAACTGGGGACAAGATATGAGAGTGACTACAACGACGCTGAGGATCCAAAGTACGGTTTTGGGTTAACCGAGTTTCAAGTCTATCGGCTCCAGAAGATTCTGACAAGAATGAGGGGGCAGGAGGTCAGTTTGAGTGAGGCTTGGGGCCGGGCGTGCGAGATGCTGGCGATGGCGCACGCGATGATGGCGGTGTTGGTTAACACCCTGTCCTGAGAGCTCTAGACAAGAGGCTTTAACTCATCTGTGATTGGATTAACCTTCATCTCTTCTATTAGTTCTCGCAGAGCATTTTTTAGTAACGCGTCTATTTCATTCTCAAGCCGCGTTGACCTATCAACATCCCGGGGCATGTGTTCTGTTGCAAGAGCAAGTTGACTCAGCTTTGTTCGCAACTCCGCCCAATATTGTGGCACGTTCCCTGGGAAGTACAGACGGTTAGTCCAGAACCATTCTTCGTCTTTAAATATTTCGTCTTTCGTAGCCCTTGGGGTCGATTGAATCATCATGCCCCCAAGCTTTTTCAACTTACCGTATATTTCGGGTATAATAACGAACCTTTTCTCAGCGACTAGTTCCTCAAACCGTGTCTTTCTCGCGTAACTAGCTTGGACCTTATAGCCAAACACTCCGCTCACGCTTGCGAGTAGACCACCGAGAAGTACCAGTAATGCGTCCATACTCTATTCTGCGACTTGGCCCTGCTCGGCTTCTGAAATACCTTTGGCTACAAGCGCTGGAATAACAAACATGAACTGACCCAATGCCTTTGTAAAAGCAATGGCACGTTCACCATCTTCTTGAGATGCAATTGATGTGGACTCGTCATCGTGTCGTTGATCATTAGCATCAAGACGCACCGCATGAGCCCACTTGGCCATTTCTTCAGTGATGACGTGGTCCTTAGCTGAAGCATCAATACGTTCATACAAGGAGCCTTTTTTGTAGCCCTTATCCTTAAGCATCGCATCAACCGCGGATGCGGCGCACATTACAGCTCCCGCAGGAGCACTTTCCATGGCCTGTCGCAGGTACTCTTTTGCGCGCGGAGGCAATGCATCATCAACCGTCTCTAGGGATGGAAAATACTGAACAACGATACCGCCCTGGCTTGCCGCAGTGGCACAAACTATGCCGCCGCAAGCGGTGCATTTGTATGCATTCCAATGGCGCGCACGTCGACCCGCTGAATCAGTAGTTCCAACGCCCCAACAGTAGATTAGGTTTGGATGACTGACCTGACAATGAGGGCAACGATCTAACTCTAAATTGGTATCTAGTAGCGGCATAACAATCGGTAATGAAGTCAAGGTGGGTTAACGCGACTGCGGTGTCGCACCCTGTGGAAATTTGGTGGGTCCCCTGGGACTTCAGCCTTCGCTCGGAGCTATGGCTGATGAACCCGCTAATAAATGGCGTTGGGTAAACGCTCGCCCAGAACCTGATTTTAGATACTTTTCAAACTGAGCGGCTTGCTCTCGGGTTGGAAATGCACAATACCATTTCATTTCTAATGGACGATAACCTTTGGTGGCAATTGAGAGGCCTTGGTTATGTTCCAAAAGTCGCTCCTTCACATTGTCTGTGAGCCCAACATAACAGAAAGGCTTCGCTGATTTACTGACTAGGATATATACGTAGAACATTATAGCACTGGCTCGCCAGACGTAGCCTTGGCGAAGTCTGGTGGGTCCCCTGGGACTCGAACCCAGAACCCACGGCTTAAAAGGCCGTTGCTCTACCATTGAGCTAGGAACCCACGTATTAATTCTTCGAAAGGACTCTGGCCGTTGCTCTTCCTGGGCAGCGGCCGAACCCATTGAGCTAGGAACCCACGCGCACGGAGAGTAGCGAAAAAACGGCTGATGGTCAAGAGAAAATGGGCTATTTCGTGACCTGCGGAGTTGTGCTAAGGTAGCGGCACAATCGAAACAAACACAGTTCATTACATGAACCCTAAGGAGGGACGTATGCCGCTCCGAATTTTGGTTATCGGATCCGGGGCGCGCGAACACGCCCTGCTCTGGAGATTATCTCTCACAGAAGAACCCAGGGAACTGTACGCCGCGCCCGGAAACGCCGGGACGGCGGAATTGGCGCAGAATGTGCCGCTCAATGTCCTCGACACCGCGGGGCAGGCCGAATTTGCCCGACGGGAGAAGATCGATCTGACCATCGTTGGTACGGATCAGTCCCTGGCCGCCGGCGTGGTCGACGTTTTCCGACGGGAAGGTTTGCCGATTTTCGGTCCGGCCAAGGCCGAGGCGATGATCGAAACGTCGAAATCGATGGCTAAGCACCTGATGAACAAGGTCGGCATTCCGACCGCCGCGTATTGGGTCAGGCACGACGCTCATCAAGCCCGCGAGCTGGTCCGCCGCCTCGACCGACCGCTGGTCATTAAGGCCGACGGTCTGGCCCAGGGCAAGGGCGTCTACGTGTGCGATAACATCGCCCAGGCCGAACTGGCCATCGACCATTTGATGATCGAGAAACGGTTCGGTGCGGCCGGCGAGGAGATCGTCATCGAAGAGCTACTGCAGGGGCAAGAATTGTCCATGCACGCCGTCTGCGGTCCGCACGGTATCAAACTATTTCCGCTCAGCCAGGATTACAAACGGTTGACGGCCGATCCGCGCAGTCCGAATACCGGCGGGATGGGGGCGGTGGCACCACTGCCGGGCCTTGACTCCGCCCAAGCGGAAAGATTGACGATCCGTTTCGTCCGGCCGGTGCTGGAAGAATTGACTGCCCGCGGGACGCCTTTCACCGGCTGTCTCTACCCAGGCATCATGGTCACCGCTGATGGGCCGCACGTCCTGGAGTACAACGCCCGGTTCGGCGATCCGGAAACGCAGAACTATATGCGGTTGCTGGCCAGCGACCTCCTACCGGTCCTGTCAGCGGCCGTGGACGATCGGCTCGACGCGGTCGACTGCGTCTGGTCGGATGCCTACACCGTCAACGTCGTCCTGGCCACCGCCGGCTATCCGGAGCATCCCGTCGGCGGCGATGTCATCACCGGGCTGGAAGTCGCCCAAACGCTCCCGGGGGTAATCATTTTCCACGCCGGCACGATCGTTGACGGTCATCGTCTTCTGACGACCGGGGGTCGGACGCTCAGCGTCACCGCCACGGGCGCCACCATGGCCGAAGCGGTCGACCGCTGTTACCGCGCGATTTCGCACATTCACTTCCGCGGTATGCAGTACCGCGACGATATCGGCCAAACCTGGCTCAACCTCAAAACCTAGTTCCGCGCGGACTAGGTTTTTTTCTTGTGTCTTCGAATACTACTTCGCCTGCCGCCCAAAAGTTAAGAACCCGCGAACGAAAGACTAGCCAAAATCAGGGGCTTCGTCTATCTTTATTACGTTTTTTAACAGAAACCGCTACGTTGCGGATAAGTTCTGTACTGAAAAACCGGGACAGAAGTGATCCGTCCAATTTATCATCAGCTGATCAATGCCGGTCACTGTTATCGGAACTGTTTCATTTGGCAGATAAATAGCCAGGGTTGTTACGCCTGACTGGCAGGCGTTCGAATCAGTGGAATTCCCCGGATTCGGAAAGGAAACATTGCTAATCATCATTACTCCTGGATCAAGAACTCCAGACCCCGACTGCCATGTGGTACTACCAAGCACTGTATTATCGGCCCCTTGTAATGAGACCATCAGTGGCCCAGTATAGCTGCAAGCTGATGAAGAAATATTTTTAACGGTTAATCCTGCTTGATACGTCCCAGTTAATGCGCCATTGTCTTTCAAGCTTGCTTGTAAGTGAGCACTTCGGCAGGCCGTTTCAGTCGATGGGTTGATGTTGTTGTTTGCCACGACTGTGTTCGTGTTTTTTGGCACCACTTTTGGACGCGTTAGGTAGAACGTGCCGGCCCCAACGATAATAGCCGTAACGAATACAGCTAAAAAAATTTTACTTGAGCTATTCATTAAATTATTCCTTTCTTAACGTAAAGCCTACTCCGTTTCTTGAAAAAAAACAATCGGCAGTAATAAAGCTATTTCTTCGCTTGTGCCCTCTCTATAAGTTTAAAAAACACTTCCCGAGTGGTGATGACGTCAACCAAGGCCCGATGGGCCGACGGTTGCGGCACTTTGAGGTAGGCAGCGACATTGGAAAGTTTGTAGCTGGCTAGCAAAAGATACCGCCGCGCCAGTTCCAGCGTATCGAGGACCTTGTTCTCCAACTTCGGCAAACCTACCCGTTCCAGGTGGGCGTTAATGAAACCCATATCGAACGGCGCATTATGGGCAACGATGATCGCGTCGCCGATAAAATCCACGAGCTCCGGCAGGACTTCCTTTGCCGGACGGCCTTTGGCATCGAGTTCGGCCTGGCTGATACCGTGGACGCTTTGAGCATCGGCCGGAATAGGCTTGGTCGCTTTGATCAACTGGACATATTCGCCGACGACTTCGCGGCCGAGGATCTTTTGGGCCGCGATTTCGATCATTTCCTCGCCCTTGGCGGGTTCGAGGCCGGTGGTTTCGGTATCGATCACGACAAAAAGTTGAGCGTCAGACATACCCCGTTAGAAACTACCTTTTTGAAAGATGAAGGTCATAACAACGTTGAACTATTCCCCGTGAAGTTTCTAATGGGGCATTGGGTCGGAGTATACCGAAAAAACTGGCCCAAAACAAGCCATCGTGTGGACAACAACGGGGGAAAATTGGGTACAGGCGGGCGTTGAGTCGGGGCCGGAAGTCAGGTACACTGTCCCTACATGGTCCCGTTAGAAACTCCCCCGGGACAAGCTGTAACCCTGATGAATTTCCCTCTTATGCAAAGTAGTTTCTAACGGGACATGGACGACTCCGCCTCCGCCAAAATTCCGCCCCACAGCCTTGAAGCCGAACAAGCGACCATCGGGTCGTTGTTGATCGATAAAGACGCGGTCATAAAAATCGCCGACCGGCTCCGCCCGGAGGATTTTTACGTCGAAAAGCATGGCTGGGTCTATGACGCCATGTTGACCCAGTACCAAAAACACGAACCGGTCGACATCATCTCCCTGGCCAATTTGCTCCAGGAGCGCGGCCAACTCGACGGTATCGGCGGTCGCAGTTTTCTGATCTCGCTGTCCAACGCTGTTCCGACGGCGGCCAACATTCTACAGTACGCCGCCATTGTCCAGAAGAAATCAACGCTCCGTCGGCTGCAAAGCGCTGCCGGGACGATCATCGAACTTTCCCGCGATGAATCGGAAGACGTCACCGACCTGCTTGATCAGGCCGAGAAATCGCTCTTCAACGTCTCCCAACGTTTCCTCCGCGTCAATTTCATCAATATCCGCGACGTCCTCGACGAGGCCTTCGACCGGATCGATAAGCTCCACCGCGAGGGCGGCCAGCTCCGCGGGATGTCGACCGGCTTTACCCAGCTCGATAATCTGCTCGGTGGGTTACAACGTTCCGATCTGATCATCCTGGCCGCCCGGCCGTCGATCGGAAAAACTTCCCTCGCCCTCGACATCGCCCGGAATATCGCGATTAAATCGAAAATGCCGGTCGGAATTTTCTCGTTGGAAATGTCGAAGGAACAAGTGGTTGATCGGTTGCTGGTGGCCCAAGCTGACATTGACCTCTGGAAAATGCGGACCGGTCGCCTGAAAGACGACGATGATTTCGCCCGGATCGGCCACGCCATGGGTCTCCTGGCCGAGGCGCCGATTTTCATCGACGATTCAGTGACCGCCAATATCATGGAAATCCGGACCAAGGCCCGGCGGTTGCAGGCCGAGCACAAGGAACTCGGGTTGATCGTCGTCGACTATCTCCAATTGATGGAAAGCCGGACCAGCGAAAATCGGACCCAGGAAATCAGCGAGATCACCCGCGGCTTGAAATCGATCGCCCGTGAACTCAACGTGCCGGTCCTGGCCGTGTCCCAGCTATCCCGGGCGGTCGAACAGGAGCGTCCGCCGATCCCGAAGCTCGCCCATTTGCGTGAATCCGGTTCGATCGAACAGGACGCCGACGTCGTCATGTTCATTTACCGGCCGGTCGTCTATAACCCGGACATCGAGGTCGAGAAACGCAACCTGGCGGAAATTCATATCGCCAAACACCGCAACGGCCCAACTGGTCGGGTCCGCCTGACCTTCGTCGACCGCCGCGCCAGCTTTGATAATCGCAACGAACGGATGGATGAGAGTCAGTTTGTAGGGGAATAACCCGCCGGTCGCAGGGTCGTTTTTGAACTGTAGCCTGCTGATTTATCAGCATTCGTTTTTGTACCTAAGGCGCTGATAAATCAGCGAGCTACGGGTTTATCATTGCCCCTGCGACCGGCGGCGCTGGTTACAAGCGCCCATTTTTGATATACTCCCCTCCTATGGCAATATTCTCAAAACTCAAACAATTCAAGGACCTCCGCGACCAGGCCAAGACGATCCAGAACGCCCTGGCCAAAGAAACAATCCACGCCGACGGGGCCGGCGGGAAGTTGCAGTTGATTATGGACGGCAACACCCAGGTCAACGGCATCAGCATCGACCCTGAATTCCTCGCCCCGGAAAAAAAAGATCGGCTTGAACGGGAATTGAAAGACCTGATCAACAACGGCGTCAAAAAGGCGCAGATGGTGATGGCGAAAAAAGCCCGCGAGATGGGCAATCTCAACCTGCCGGGGCTGTCATAAGATTGTACATAGTCCCGTTATACGGATCCTCGGATTTGCGAAACACTATGCAAAATCTCAATCTCATGAGCATGACCGTCTAACGGGATGGCCACGTACCCACCGGCCATTGAACGGCTACTCGCTGAACTGACTCGCCTGCCGGGCGTCGGCCCGAAGACGGCCGAGCGGTACGCTTTTTGGTTGCTCCGCCAATCCGCCGACCGTTTGCGACAGTTCGGTTTATCGATTGAACATCTCCGTGAAAACATCACCTCATGTTCACGCTGCCACACCTTTGATGATAACAACCCCTGCCGCTACTGCCGTGAAACAGCCCGCGATCAAAAGACGATTTGTGTCGTGGCTGACACACCGGATCTCTTAGCGATTGAACACACTGGCGTCTATCGCGGCGTCTATCATGTCCTCGGCGGGACAGTCAACGCCCTCGAAGGTCAAAGCCCCGACCAGCTCAACATCCGCGATCTGATCAAACGCATCCCGGCCGAGGGGATCACCGAGATCATCCTGGCCATGAATCCGGACATCGAAGGCGACACGACGGCCCTCTACCTAAAAAAAGGCCTAAGCCAATTACCGGTCAAAGTCACCCAACTCGCCCGCGGCATTCCAACCGGCGGCGATGTCACCTACATGGATGAAACTACTCTGGGTGAAGCAATGAACCATAGACAAGCTGCATAGAAAAACCCCGTCTCGAGTGCGCGGAGGCGGGGACGTGACCTACATGGATGAAACGACCCTTGGCGAGGCGATGAATCACCGCCAGGCGGCCTGATTACTTTGCCGAGCTAAAACCACCCCTGCACCCCTCCTTGTCAGGAGGGGGCTGATTCGCCTTGCGCTCGTCACACCGGCATGGTCAACTTTCAACACTGCCCCCTCCTCATCTGAGGAGGGGTTGGGGTGGTGAAAAGGAAAGACCACCAACACAAAACCCTCCTTGTCCGCCCTCCACATCTGTGGAGGGCAACCTCGAGCTAACGCGAGAGGAAGAGGAGGTAAGGAGGGTCGCGCCTGCCTGTCCGGCAGGCAGGCCGGGGAGGTAGAATCGCAAAACCCCTCCTTATCGTAGGAGGGGTTGAGCAAAGCGAGTATGAGGTGGTCTATGCGATTCGTTCGATCTTCACTTTCGTGAAGGGTTGGCGGTGGCCGAACTTACGGTGATAGCGAACCTTGTTGTGGAATTTAATGCCGACAACTTTTTCGGACCGGCCGTGCTCAACGACTGTGCCAGTGACTTTCGCACCAGCGACCAGCGGATCACCGAGCTTGGTGGTTGCGTCGCTGACCATCAAGACCTCCTCAAAATTGACCGGTTTACCCGGGGCAATCGGCAGAGTTTCAATCACGATTTCTTGTCCCGGCTTGACGAGATACTGTTTCCCGCCAGTTTTGATAATAGCCATCATGGACGTACAGATATAAAAACAATAAAATCAGGCGTCAAGAGTATACCGGAGTCCTTACTTCCTGTCAACCCAGCCCCACTTTTTTCCAGGAAAAAAGTGGGGCTGGGTCAATCTCTTACCGTCGTTGTATTTCGACGACATCTCCGACTTTCAATCCGTGCTCGGCGGCGAACCCGGCCCGAACTTCAAGAATATCCGTTACTGGCTGATCGGCCCGATAGACCGGAATGGTCAATTGTCCGGGCGCCGGTGGTTGGACATCCGCAGTGATCGTATTGATCTGGTTATCGACGATCCAAATAAAATCCAACGCAATTTTCATTCCTTTCATCCAAAAAGAATAACGGTCCGGCGTGGCGTAGTGAAAGAGCATGCCTGATCGTTCCCCCAAGTGCGTTCGCCCGGCTAATCCTTGATGCTGTAAAGTTTCGGTCAGCGGTATTTCCGCCGTGACGGCTACTTGCGCGAAAGTGACTGTCGCCCGACCATAACCATTGGCGCTGGCCGGTCGAGCCGCGTTGTTGTCGACCAGCCAGCCATGGACATCGCCCCAAGCGCTCCAACCCAGAATCAGTAAGGCGATGACCACGCCGCCGATAAGCCAGCCGGCTTTCATTGGACACCTCCGCCGATGTGGCGCCGTTGAATCCGGATGGTCACCCACCAGGCCAAAGCGGCCAGCGCGACAAGATTTCCGGCCAGGGTGACGATTTTCATGGCGCCGCTGACAAAAAGGGTCGACAGACCGAAGATAGCAATAATTGCGTAGAGCAACAAGACGCTTTGCCGAACGGACAATCCGGCATCAAGCAGGCGGAAATGGAGATGGGAGCGGTCGGCGGTCGTAAACGGCGAAGCGTGGCGGATGGCGACGCGACGAATGATCACCCAGACAAGATCAAGAATCGGCAGTCCGAGAATGAGCAGCGCGGTGGCGATTTTTCCGCCGGAAATGATCGCCAGCACCCCGAGGACAAAGCCGATGAATAACGATCCGCTTTCTCCCAGGAAGATCTTGGCCGGCGACCAGTTGAAAATAAGAAAGCCGCCGGCCGCGCCAGCCAGGCTGAGCGCGATTAAGCCGACCGCTGGCTGGTCGACGAATGGCTGCTGGGTCAGCAGAAAAATAATCAGCGCCCCGATCACTCCCACCCCGCTGACCAGGCCGTCGAGTCCATCGAGGATCTTCGTCGTGTACATGGCCCCCAGCAACCAGATCAGGGTAAACAGATCAGCCCACAGCGTCAAGTGATACGGCACGTCGTGCCAGCGGAAGAGTTCCCACTGCATGCCATTCAGGTAGATCAGTCCGCCGAACGGATTGGTGATGAAAGACACGCCAATACCGACCGCGCCGACGGCCAGGATAGCCAGGATCGGCCACAGAATTTGTCTCTTCGGCGACCAGTGCCAACGGTCGTCAAGCGCGCCGCCGATGGCCAGGATCACCGCCGCGACGATCAAACCGATGACGTATTTTTCCGGAAACTCGGTGCCGGTAAACTGTCCGCTCACTAACAGGATCAGCCAGGTAATCACCGCCGCACCAATAATCGCCAGGCCGCCCCACAGCGGCGTTGCCTGGCCGTGCTTCTTGCGCTCCGGATCGCTTGATGGATCATCAACCGCGCCCGCGTTCATCGCTAATCGCTTAACCAGCGGCGTCAACATCGCGGCCAGTATAAAACTTCCAATGATTGTGCCGATGGACCAGGCCGTCATGATCGCGTCTCCTGAAAATAACTTTCGAGCAGTAACTGAGCGGCCAGGCTATCCTCTTCTCCGCGTTTGAGAGCCCGGTCATGGGTCTGTTGCTCGCGCTGAACCGCCTGGGAGGTACTATGCTCGTTTCGTTCAAGAATCGGCACAGGTACCCGCGAGCCTAATTCACGTATAAACTCCCGGACCCGCCCGGCTTGCGGTCCGGCGCTGGCGTCAGTATTCAGCGGTATCCCGACGACAACTGCACTGACCGCCTCTTGAGCAATAAGCTGGACAAGCAGCGGCCAAGCCTCTGCCCAATCGCTGACCAGCAGGGCCGGGCGGACAAAAGCAAAACCGCTGGCCTGGTCGCCGATCGCCAAACCGATTTTCCGGTCACCGACATCAATTGCCAGAACGTTGGCCATCCCGTTAGAAATTCACCAAATAAGAAAAATTTGAAGGATGAGGAAAGTAATTCTGGACGGAGGGAATTTCTAACGGGACCATGGCGCTTAGGCGGTGATAATTTCCGGGTCGCCGTCGGTCACGAGAATCGTGTGCTCAAAATGCGCCGCGCGGCTCCGATCGGCTGTAACGACCGTCCAACCATCGTCAGCCGTTTCCACTGCCCAGCCACCGCGGGTGACCATCGGTTCAATCGCCAGCACCATCCCCGGCACGATCATCGGCCCGGTGTTGGCCCGGCCGAAATTCGGGATCGACGGTTCTTCATGGATCGCCCGGCCGACGCCGTGACCGGTCAATTGCCGGACAATCCCATAGCCATGAGCGTCAAGCGCGGCTTGAATGGCGGCCGAGATATCGCCGATCCGTTTACCGCTAATCGCCTGCGCAATCCCGACCAGCATTGCCTCGCGGGTGTCATCCAGTAATCGTTGGTCCTCGGTGGTGATTGTTCCGGCACCAACCGTCACCGCATGATCGGTGAAGATGCCGCCAACAACAACTCCCAGATCAAGTCCGACCAGGTCGCCAGTCTGAACTTTCCGGTCGGCCCGGGGAATTCCATGGACAACTTCGTGATTGATCGAGACGCAGAGCGCCGCCGGGAAATTTCGGTGGCCAAGAAAAGACGGGCGGCCGCCAAGCTCCCGAATGGTATTTTCAGCAACTTCATTTAATGCGATCGTTGAAATCCCCGGCCGAACAGCCGCGATCGTCGCCCGCAAGGAGTCGGCCAGAATTTTACCACTCCGCCGGAGGGCGGTTAAGTCGGCTTGAGACGTGAGGACAGCCATGAAATTTGTCTCATTTTTCTGAGGATGTCCCGATAGACCGCCTGAATCGACTGGTGAGCGTCGACGGTAATGATCAGGACGCGTTCCTTATACCAATGAAGAACCGGCTCGGTCTCTTGATGGTAAATCTTGAGACGTTGACGGATCGCTTGCGCCGTATCATCGTCACGCTGAAAAAGTTTCAAGCCGTCGTGATCGCAACGGCCGCGCCGTTTCGGCGGGTCGTGGCGGATATGGTAGACGTGACCCTTCGGACAAACCCGGCGGCCGGACAGGCGTTTGACCGCGGCGGCATCAGTCAGCCTCAGATGGATGATGAGATTGGGGTGGCCGAAACGTTGAAACGGCCTGGCTTGGCCCATGTTGCGCGGGTAGCCATCGGCAATCCAGCCGTGCCGATATTCCGGGCGGTGGATCCGTTCGCGGATGAGCCGGTTGGTTAAACTGACCGGCACCAGTCGGCCGGCGTTCATGGTTTTCGTGATTCGTTTTCCGATCCGGGTCCCGGCCGCCATTTCATCGCGGAGAATTTGACCCGGGTAAATGTGCTTGATCCCGAGGCGGTGCACAAGACGACCCGCCTGAGTTCCTTTACCCGCTCCTTGCGGACCCAGTATGGCAAAACGTGGAGTGTTCATACGGGAGCAGTATACAATAAATAGCTGAGAGCTGGTAGCTTGTAGCTTTGAGGGTCGGTTGTCATCGCACTTCTAACAGCTACCAGCTCAAAGCTATCAGCTATCTTAGAATCCTTCGTAGTCTCGAACAATGAGCTGGGCTTCAACTTGACGGACGGTTTCAATGACAACGCTGACCACGATCAACAACGAGGTCCCGCCGATAATCAGCGTGGTAACATTAGTGAACCGTTGAACAATATTCGGTAAAATGGCGATCGCCCCAAGAAAGAAAGCGCCGGCCAGGATGATCCGGTTGGAAACGTAGGACAAATAACTCGCCGTCTGATTGCCTGGCCGAATACCGGGGATAAAACCGCCCTGCTTCTGAAGATTTTCCGCCACCTGCTGGGGGTGGAAAACCACCGCGGTATAGAAGTAGGTGAAGGCAAAAACCAAAATAAAATACACCACGTCATAAACAACCCCGCCCTGGCCAAACAGCTGGATGGTCCGTTCGGCGATGGTTCGCACCATCGGGAACCGGGAGTTAACGAGGAATTGCGCGACCAGCGTCGGCGTCAGCGTCAGCGAGACGGCAAAAATGATCGGAATTACTCCGGCCTGGTTGACCCGCATCGGGAGAAATGTCTCCGACCCGCCGTACATCTGGTTGCCGCGGACCCGCCGGGCATACGTGACCGGGATCTTCCGTAGCGCTTCAGTCACGAACACTACTCCGACAATGGTAACTAAGGCCAGGCCGACAAACAACAAGGTCTGGACAATTTGGGTTGAATCGAAGATTTGCAGTTGTTGGAAGACCTGGGTCGGCAGGGAGGAAATAATCCCGGCAAAAATCATCAACGACAAGCCGTTACCGATTTTCTTTTCGGAAATGAGTTCGCCGAGCCACATCAAGAAAATTGATCCGGCGGTAATAATGATCAGAATGTTGATAAAATCCCACTGGGTCATATTCGGCATGATCGCGGGACTGGAGCGCCGAATCAGGGTAATGGTCCCGAAGCCTTGCAGCAGGGCAAGCGGTACGGTCAGGTAACGGGTCCACTGGTTGATCCGTTGCTGGCCGCGTTCGCCTTCTTTCTGAATTTTTTCGAGAGCCGGAACGATCATCGTCAATAACTGGAAAACGATTGAGGCGGTGATATACGGCCCGACGCCCAACATGACGATCGAGAAGGTATCATAACTTCCGCCGGAAAAGACGTTCAGTAATCCGAGGAACTGGTTGCCTTCAAAGAGGCTCCGCAGAGCGGTCAAATTGACGCCCGGAACGGGGATGTGGGCGGCGACCCGGAAGATAAACAGCATCGCCAACACAAAGAGGATTTTCGTTCGGACCTCTTTAATTTTCCAGACGAGGGAAATTTTTTCCCACATACGGGTTGACGATTATTTTCCTTTTGGGGTGCGACCGGTCTTGGCCGGTTTGGCCGCGGTCGGCACTGACGGATTCATGACCGGTAAAATACTGGCTGTCCCGCCGACTTTGGCGATCGCGGCGACGGCGCCGGCGCTAAACCCATGGGCCTGGATCGTCAATTTTTTCTTCAGATCGCCGGCCAGCAGGACTTTCACGCCCGGCCAGGTTTGTGCAATGAGGCCGGCCTGCTTCATCATCGCCGGCGTAATAACCGCGCCTTCGGGAAAGGACCGCTGTAATTCCGACAACGTCACGACGCGCATCTTGGCGCTCCGGCTGGTAAACCCGCGGGTCTTCGGCGTCCGCTCAATCAGGTGCTTCATCCCCCGGCGGATCAGCTTGTTGCGGCCGCCGGTCCGGGCGCGTTGCCCCTTTGTCCCGCGGCCGGCTGTCGTGCCCTTGCCCGAGGAGTTGCCGCGGCCGACCCGCTTGTACTTATGGCGGGATTGCGATGGTTTAAGATTATGGAGTTGAATCATACCGTGCCTCCGCGTTGCCGGGCCGCTTCTTCGGCGGTACGCAGTTGGCCGAGTGCCTTCATGACCGCGTAGACATTATTAATCTTATTGGAGCTGCCGAGGATCTTACTGACGACATTTTTGACGCCGGCCAATTCCATCATCGCCCGGATCGGTCCGCCGGCGATAACCCCGGTCCCTTTCGGCGCCGGTTTGAGGAGAATGTGGGCGGCTTTGAATTTGACCGTGATGGCATGAGGAATCGTTTCATTGACCATCGGGACGCGGATCAGGTTCTTTTTAGCGGCGGTCACGGCTTTTTGAATGGAAATCGAAACGTCGGCGCCTTTGGCAATCCCGATACCAACCCGGCCTTTTTGGTCGCCGATCGCGACGGTCGCGCGGAAGCGCATCCGTTTCCCGCCGGCGACGACGCGCGTCACGCGGGATAGGTCAATCGTCTTTTGTTCGAATTCGCGCGGTTCGCGCGGGCCGGATGAACGGCGGCCGCGGCGCGGGGCGCGAGATTGCTTGGGTGAAGCCATAAAATTAGAATTGCAGTCCTTCCGCGCGGGCCGCGTCGGCCAGAGCTTTGATTCGTCCGTGATAACGATGGCCGGCCCGATCGAAGACGACGGCGGTAATTTTCGCCGCTTTGGCTTTGGCCGCGATCAGCTTGCCGATCGCCGTCGCCCGCTCCGTTTTCGTGCCGGTGGGCTTGGCTTCCGTCTCAGTCGCCGCGACCAGGGTTTTGCCGGTCCGATCGTCGATCAGTTGGGCCGAAATATGTTTAACGCTGCGGAAGACCGACAAGCGCGGACGTCCGGCCGTCCCGCTGATGATCGCCCGGACCCGGCGGTGCCGGCGAAGCCGGGCTGAATGTTTTGATGAAGTAGGCATAAAATTATTTTGCGCCGGCGGCTTTGACGACCTTGCCAGCCTTGCGGCGGATGACCTCGTCAATGTATTTAATCCCCTTGCCTTTGTACGGTTCGGGCTTTTTCATTGACCGGATGGTGGCGGTAGTTTCGCCGACGAGTTGTTTATCGATTCCGCTGATGGTGACAATATTTTTTTCCACGGTCACTTTCAATCCGGCGGGAATGGCGAAATCAATCGGATGGGAAAAACCGAGATTGAGGGTCAAGGTCTGGCCGTTGACCTGGGCCTTAAAACCGACGCCGTTGATTTCGAGTTTCTTCTCGTATCCGGCCGTGACGCCGACCATCATATTGGCAATCAGCACCCGGGTCAATCCCCATAGCGCCCGATCATTTTGATTGTTCGGTTGGCGGACGGTCACGTGGACAATTCCATCAGTCACCGTGACGGTTGCCCGTTCATGGTGCGTCAACGTCAGGGCGCCTTTCGGACCGGTGACGGTCACGACCCGGTCTGACACGGCCACTGTAACACCAGCGGGAATAGGAATGGGAAGTTTACCGATGCGGGACATACATGTTAGAAAATTTCACAAATAACTTCGCCGCCCAGTTTGGATTGACGCGCCTGATCAGCGGTCATCAGGCCTTTCGGCGTGGAAATAATCGCCATTCCCAAGCCGTTCAAAACGCGCGGCAGTTCGGCCCGGCCGACATAGACGCGGCGCCCGGGTTTACTGATCCGTTTCAACTGCTGGATGACTGGTTTGCCCTGATCGTATTTCAAGAGAAGTTTAAGGTTTTTTTGATGATCCTGGCTCGCCAAACCGACAATCCAGCCCTCTTGTTCCAGCAACTGCGCAATGGCATACTTCAATTTCGAGTACGGCAGGACAACTTCGCGCTGGCCGGCAAGTTGAGCGTTGCGGATTCGGGTCAGGAGATCGGCGATGGGATCGGTCATGGGCATACCCCCACACCAAACAGTGAATTCATAGTTTGTGTAGAAAAATTTTTAGTGAGAACAAGGTTGATCATAATAAGTGAGGTCATGTCAGAAATGTTTGGTGTGGGGGTTACCAGGAGGCCTTTCGGAGGCCGGGAATGTCTCCCTTGTTGGCGAGTTCACGGAAACAAATTCGGCACAGTTCAAGGTCGCGCATGTAGCCGCGTTTTCGGCCGCAACGCCAGCACCGCCGGACGATCCGGGTCGAGTATTTCGGAGTCTTCTTCGATTTTGCAATTTGGGCGGCGGTAGCCATAACGCGTCAGGATTTTGATGAAGTCGCACTAAAGGGGAAACCAAGTTTCTTTAACAATGATTCGGCGAGCGGACGACCCGAGGCAGTCGTCACGATCGAGAGTTCTAAACCATGTAAATTTTCAATTTCATCACTGCCGATTTCCGGAAAAACAATGTGTTCTTTCAGGCCGAGGGTAAAATTCCCGGAGGTGCCGAATCCGGCCGGGTCGACGCCGTGGAAGTCGCGAACCCGGGCGAGGGAAATGTTAATCAGCTTGTCAAGGAATTCCCACATTCGTTCGCCGCGGAGCGTTACCTTCGCGCCGATAACCATCCCCTCGCGCAATTTGAAAGCCGAAATGGATTTCTTGGCTTTGGTCAGGACTGGCTTTTGACCGGTGATCCGTTCGAGAGTTTTGACTGCCGCGTCCTGCATCTTCGTGTCCTTGATGTGCTTCCCAAAACCAACGTTGAGAACGATTTTTGCCACCGTCGGGACCGCCATCGGGTTCGCCAGCTTATGCTCTTTCCGGAGGGCCGGAATAACGGTATCGCGATAGCGTTTGTGGAGACGGGAAATCATACCCCCACACCAAACAGTGAATACATGGTTTGAGTAGAAAAATTTTTTGTGAGGATATAGTTGATCATAGTACGCGAGGCCATGTTCAAGATGTTTGGTGTGGGGGTCATACGGTTAGGAGGTCGCCACTGGTTCATTACCGCGGATCATCCGGCGGACCTTTTTACCGCCGATCATAATCGCGCCAAGGCGCGTCGGTTTGCTCGTTTTCGGATCGATGAACATAACATTCGACATTTTAATCGGTCCGTTAAACTGGATCCGCTGGCCTTTTTCATTGGCACGGCGGGCCCGGACATTTTTCGTCATCGCGTTGACGCCGTCAACCACGACCAAGCCATCGGCCGGGAATACCTGCGTCACTTTCCCCCTTTTACCGGCATCTTTGCCGATCAGGACCAGGACGGTATCGCCAGTTTTGATCTTTGGTCGGGACATAATTAGAGAACTTCTGGCGCGAGAGAAATAATTTTCGTAAAACCTTTGGCTTTCAATTCGCGAGCGATCGGTCCGAAAATACGGGTGCCGGTCGGGTCTTTCGTTTTCGGATCGATGATGACGCCGGCGTTTTCACTGAAGCGAATATAGGTTCCGTCGGAGCGGCGGTACTCTTTTCGCTGGCGGACAATGACCAAGTGAACGACCTCGCCTTTCTTCACCATCCCGTGCGGGGTCGCTTCTTTGACCGAGCCGGTGACGATATCGCCGAGTTGGCCGTAGCGCTTTTTGTAGCCGCCCCAAACCCGGAAGACGGCGACGCGCTTGGCGCCGGTATTGTCGGCTGGCTTGATGATGGATCGGAGTTGCAGCATACGTTTAGAGTTTGGCGATGACTTTCCAGCGCTTGGTCGCCGAGAGCGGCCGGGTGGCTTCAATTTGCACTCTGTCGCCGGTTGCATATTCATTCTTCGGATCGTGAGCGTGGAATTTGTTGCTGACCGTGTATTGCTTATGGTATTTCGGGTGGGCCGCGATCCGATCGACGCGGACGACAACCGTCTTGTCCATCTTGTCAGAGACGACGATTCCGATCAGCTTACGGTGGCGGACAGTGGTGGGCATACGTTTAGGCGGTGGTCTGGTGAGTGAGTTCCTGCAAGCGGGTTAAAATACGCGCGATATCGGTTTTGAGCTCGCGGATTTCCCGAACATCCTTATGCTGACCCTGGGCGACTTTGAATCGACGGTCGCGCAAGTTGGCCCGCAACTGCGTTAATTCACGATTGAGTTCGACGGACGATTTGTTCTTAAGCTCAGAGAATTTCATACCGTTAGGCGTGTTCACGAATGACGAATCGGGTTTTGACCGGCAGTTTGTAGGCCGCCAGTTTCATCGCCTGGCGGGCAACGTCTTCCTTGACGCCGTCCATTTCGAACAGCATCGTGCCCGGTTTGACGACGGTGACAAAGTGATCAACCGCGCCCTTTCCGCCGCCCATCCGGATTTCATTGCCTTTGAAGGTCACCGGTTTGTCGGGGAAAACGCGAATCCAGATCTTGCCGCCGCGCTGGATAAAGCGGGTCATCGCTCGGCGGGCGGATTCGATCTGACGGGCGGTTACCCAGCGGGCTTCCATCGACTTCAGGCCGAAACTGCCGAACGCCACGTGGAGTTTGTCGGTGGCTTTCCCGCGAACGCGTCCGCGGTGCCATTTTCGGTGCTTAACTTTCTTCGGGGTTAACATAGGTTAGGTGGTGGTGGCCGATTTATTGAAAACTTTTCCCTTATAAATCCAAACTTTAATCCCGATTTTTCCGTAGGTCGTGTGGGCTTCGCCGCGGCCGTAATCAATGTTGGCGCGGAGGGTCTGGAGCGGCAGACTGCCCTGGGAGAGCATTTCTGTTCGAGCAATCTCTGAACCATTAAGACGGCCGGCGACCATAACTTTGACCCCGAGCGCGCCGGCGTTCATAACCTGTTCGATCGTCTGCTTCAGCACCCGGCGGAACGGCAACCGTTTCTCAATTTGTTCGGCCATATTCCCAACCATGATCTGAGCTGAGAGTTCCGGTTTGGTGACCTCTTGAATATTGACCTTCAGGTTGTATTTGCCTTGGCCCATCAACTGTTGCTTCATCTCTTTTTTTAGAAGTTCAATTCCGGCACCGCCGCGACCGATAACGACGCCTGGTTTCGACGTGTGAATGGTGACGGTCAGGTTTTGCAACGACCGTTCAATTTCCACCAACGCCACGCCGGCCGACGGCAACTTGGTCTTCAAATATTTACGAATCATGACGTCCTGGCGCAGAAGTTTTGGATATTCCCGGCTGGAGAACCATTTAGAGTTCCAATCAGTGGTCACCCCGAGGCGGAAAGCTTTTGGATGGACTTTTTGACCCATAGAATTAGGATTCTCCGCGGCGATGAATAATAGTGTCTTGGCCGCCGCGTTCTTGTGCCTTGGTTGTGGCCGGAGCTTTTTTTATAATCATTTTGGCGACGGGCGGTTTGGCTGGTTCGTGCTTAACTTCACCCGTCTCAAGTTTCCGCTCAGCCTTCGTGGCCTTCTTCAATTTTTTCGGCGCAACCGTTTTTGCTTTATCTTCAAGGATGATCGTCACGTGCGTCATCCGTTTCATGATTTCGGCCGCGCGGCCGAAGGCTCGGGGCCGATAGCGTTTCAGCTTCGGGCCTTCGTTGGCGACAATCATTTTGATCGTTAAATCTTGGCGGGCCAGCTGGAAATTATTTTCCGCATTGGCGATAACTGATTTGAGGAGCTTGGTAATCGGCAAGGTTGAAGCTTTTGGCAGAACGCTTAATTGGTCAAGGGCGCGCTCAACCTGCATACCACGGATCAAGTTAATGACCAAGCGGACTTTGCGCGGGGCGATGCGGAGATACCGTAGATGAGCGCGGATTTCCATACCCGGTACTACAACAATGAATTAACTATCGACTGAAAAAGCACGTCGTTTGTCGCAAGAAAAGTTTTTTGATTCAAGTTCATTAGGCGCATTGTTGTAGTACCGGGCATATTATTTCTTCTTGGCTTCCGGGGCCGGGGCGGCGGCTGGCGCGTTGTCGGCCTGCTTCGTCTCTAATTCTTTTTGCATCTTTCCGCCGTGACGAACGAATTTCCGGGTCGGCGAGAACTCGCCGAGGCGGTGACCGACCATGTTTTCCACGGCCAGAACCGGCGTGTGAACGCGGCCGTTATGGACCCCGAAGGTAAACCCAACCATCTGCGGCGTAATGACTGAATCGCGCGACCAGGTTTTGATGATCGTTTTATCGCCCATCTTCAGCCGGCCGACTTTGACCAGGAGCTTCGGATCGGTGAATGGACCTTTTTTCAGTGATCGTCCCATCCCGTTAGACGGTTAGCTTGATAAGTTTTTTGTACATTGTGGTCATAAGAGTTTGCCGGGAGCCCGTCTAATCCCGTTAGAAATTCCCTCATCCTATGGAAGTTCCTTGTATTTTGAGAGGTGTCTTCCGAAGAGATTTCTAACGGGACTAACGGGATCCCATAGATTTAGCGTTTGCGTCGGGTGATAATGCGGGAATTCGAATATTTATGCAAGCGGCGGGTTTTGACGCCGAGCGCGTGTTTGCCCCATGGCGTCTTCGGATATTTCATCCCGATTGGTTGGTTGCCTTCACCGCCGCCGTGCGGGTGATCAACCGGGTTCATCGCTTTACCTCGGACGGTCGGGCGCATCCCGAGCCAGCGCATTCGGCCGGCTTTGCCCCAGCGGATGTTGCCATGATCGACATTGGAAATTTGTCCGATCGACGCCAAACAGGTTTTTTTCACCTTGCGAAGTTCGCTCGACGGCATTTTGATCAAAGCATCGTCGCCTTCCACCGACATGATGATTGCGCCGTTGCCGGCCGATCGGACGATCGCGCCGCCGTGTCCGGGAACCAGTTCAATGTTATGAACCGGGATGCCGGTGGGGATGTATTGCAGCTGGGTGCGATTGCCCGGCGTGACATCAACGCGCTTTAGCGAGCTGACGACCGTGTCGCCAATTTTCAGGTTTAACGGCGCGAGGATGAAATTCTTCCGGTGGTCAGCATACTCGATCAAAGCGATGTGGGCCGAGCGGTTCGGGTCATATTGGATCCCCAAGACCTTGGCCGGCCGGTCGTAGCGGTTTTGAATAAAATCAACGAGACGATAATATTGCTTGTTGCCGCCGCCGCGATGACGAACGGTGATTTTGCCCTGGACATTGCGTCCACCCTGCCGCTTCTTCGGGGTCAGCAGGCTCTTCGGCGCCGCTTGGACGCCAACCAGTTCCGCGTAATCATTGACTGACGAATGGCGGCGACCCGGGGTGGTTGGTTTATAGATGCGGACTCCCATGGCGTTTAGGCGGAAAAGACGTCAATGCTCTTGCCCTCGGGTAAGGTCACCATCGCCTTGCGGCGTTTGATGGTCTTGCCCCAAGTCCGGCCGTAGCGGACGATTTTCCCGCGGACATTCGAGATCTGCACGCCGCTCGGGCGGATACCGTAAAGCTGGTGAACAGCGTTGCGGACATCGACTTTCGTGGCGCTCGGTTGGACTTCAAAAATATACTGGCGGAGGCTGCCGACCCGGTTTGATTTTTCCGTTACGAGCGGGCGGACAATAATGCGATGGCCCGGACCGGCTGTAACGGCTGCCTTTGTTGTCGTGGACGGTCCTTCGGTTTTCTTGTCAGTCTTCTGGTCGGTCGGTTCAGCATCCTTGGCTGACGTTTTGACCGGCGCTTCCTTTCCCGAAGGCACGGCCGCAAACGCCTTTTTTTCAGCGTCATTGTTCAGCTTCGGAGCACCTTTAGCGTCCTTGCCCTTCTTGCTTGAAAATCGATCGAAAATACTCATAAAATTACTTACCGTAGGTGGCCGTGATCGCGTCGAGCGCCGGTTTCAGAACAACTAGCTGTTGGTTTTTCACAACATCGAACACATTCAAACTGTTTGCGCGGATAAAGGTCAATCCGGGGATATTGCGCCCGGCGCGAATCAGCGAGTGATCGGTGGTCGGCAGGATGATCAGGGAAGTCTTTTGCTTCGGTAGTTTGTTCATAACGCCGGCGAACTCTTTCGTCTTTGATTTCGCTAAAGTAATTGTGTCGACAATAATCAGCCGTTCGGCCGTTGCCTTATCGGACAATGACATCAAGAGCGCCTTGCGACGGGCCTGAGCGTTCATCTTGATGGCATAGTTACGATTACTACGCGGACCGTGGACAACGCCGCCGCCTTTCCATTGGGGCGAACGGATTGAACCATGACGGGCGCGGCCGGTGCCTTTTTGCTTCCACGGTTTCTTCCCGCCGCCGCGCACCTCGCCTTTGGTTTTGGTATGGGAAATGGCGACGCGCTTGGCGGCCAATTGGGTGACCACCGCCTGCTCGATCAACCCGCGGCTCGGCTTGACGCCGAAAATCTTGGCGACCAATTCAACCTTGCCGATAACGTCGCCCGCTTGGTTGTAGAGTTTGGCATCCATAAAATTACAATGACCGCACCATGACCATCGAATTGCGGGCGCCCGGAACGGCGCCGCTCAACCAGAGTTCGTTTGCTTCCGGATTGACGCCGACGACTTTCAAATTCTTAATCGTGATTTTCGCGTCGCCGAGATGACCGGCCATCCTGGTCCCCTTCATGACGTGCTGTGGAAATGTGGCGCCGCTCGAACCGCGGGCGCGAAGGTTGTCTTTGTGGCCGTGCGAGGCCGGACCGCCTTTGAAGTGGTAGCGCTTAACGACGCCGGCGAAGCCACGACCCTTCGAGGTACCGGTGACCTGGACGTTGTCGCCAACCACGAAGGTGGAGACATCGATCTTCTTGCCAATTTCCATACCCTCAGCCGAGTCAGTGCGGACCTCGCGCACTTTGGCGAACAGGCCAAGATCTTTCCACTGGCCGCGCTGGGCTTTATTGATCCGGCGCTCTTTTTTCTTGCCCATCCCAATCTGAACGGCCGTGTAGCCGTTTTTATCAGCGGTCATGAGCGCCGTGACCGTATTCGGTTCAGCTTTGATAACCGTCACCGGCACGACGGTACCGTCGTCCTGAAAGACCTGGGTCATCTGCTGTTTTGTGCCGAGGATGAACTTCATTTGAAAATTAGCTGTCTAATCCCGTTAGAAACTCCTCTTACGCGGGACTGAGTATAGTTACTTGTATACCTTGTTTATCAGAGTTTCTAACGGGACTAACGGGATTCACTGGTGAGAATAAATCTTCTTGAGATACAAGCGCAGCGGGGCCAACATTGACCACCGCTGCGGTGTCCGATGTTGACAGTGTTCTCCGGGGATTAGGTCGTCCCCGTAGAACGGGGCAGGCAGTGACAAGTCTTGTCATCCGCGGAACTGCGTGTCGCTTGGGTTGTAGAGTAAGTCGAGTTGGAGGGTTGAGGAGATCCTTCGCCCGGAGGGCTCAGGATAAAATCTTACGATTTTATTTCGATGTCGACGCCGGCCGGAAGATTGAGAGAGGTCAGGGCGTCAACGGTCTTTGGCGTCGGGTCAATGATATCGACCAGCCGTTTGTGGGTTCGCATTTCGTACTGCTCGCGGGAGTTTTTATGGACGAAAGCGGAGCGGACGACCGTGTACTTGTTTCGTTCAGTCGGCAACGGCACCGGGCCCTTGATCTGCGCGCCGGTCCGCAAAGCCGTATCGATAATCGTCTTGGTTGATTGATCGATAATCTTGTGGTCGTAGGCGCGAATTTTAATGCGCAGGCGTTGATGAACCTCTTCGTCTTTGACCGGTGTGATCGGAGTGTCAGCCATACAGTGAGTAGTGGAAGGAGCGAACGTGAATGATTATTTCAGAATCTTGGTGACGACGCCGGCGCCGACGGTGTGACCGCCTTCACGGATAGCGAAACGTTGCTGTTCGGCCAGCGCGACCGGGGAAATCAACTTGATGTTGAGTTTAATTTGGTCGCCCGGCATAACCATTTCAGTGCCGGCCGGTAACTCCATTTCACCGGTGACATCAGTGGTGCGAATGTAGAATTGCGGTTTGTACCCTTTAAAGAATGGGGTGTGGCGGCCGCCTTCCTCTTTGGAAAGAATATAGACTTCCGATTCAAATTCAGTGTGCGGGGTGACGCTGCCCGGTTTGGCCAGGACTTGGCCGCGTTCAACATCTTCTTTCTTTGTCCCGCGGAGGAGTAATCCGGCGTTATCACCGGCCATCCCCGAGTCCAGCTGTTTGTTGAACATTTCAATGCCGGTGACGACCGTCTTTGAGGTCGGCTTTAAGCCGACGATTTCGACTTCATCGTTGATTTTAATTTCACCGCGCTCAATCCGACCGGTGACGACGGTGCCGCGACCTTCAATCGAAAAGACGTCCTCGATCGGCATCAGGAACGGTTTAGCGGTGTCGCGAACCGGTTCAGGAATATATTCGTCCAGGGTCTTCATCAATTCCATTATTTTGTCCTGGGCGGCGGCATCGCCTTCAAGCGCCTTGAGGGCCGAACCGCGGATGATCGGGGTGGTGTCGCCCGGGAATTCGTACTTTTTCAGGAGGTCGCGGATTTCCACTTCAACCAGGTCGATCAATTCGGCGTCATCAACCGTGTCGCACTTGTTCAAAAAGACAACAATCTGGGGGACGCCAACCTGTTTAGCCAAAAGAATATGTTCACGAGTTTGCGGCATCGGACCGTCAGCGGCCGAGACAACTAAAATAGCCGCGTCCATCTGGGCGGCGCCGGTGATCATGTTCTTGACATAGTCGGCGTGGCCGGGACAGTCAACGTGCGCGTAATGGCGCTTCTCGGTCTGATATTCAACGTGGGCAGTGGCGATCGTAATTCCCCGCGCCTTTTCTTCGGGCGCGTTGTCGATTTCGTCGACGCCTTTCTTTTGCGCAATAAAGCCCTTGTCGCCAAGCGTCTTGAGGATCGCGGCGGTCAGGGTCGTCTTGCCGTGGTCGACGTGGCCGATGGTGCCGACGTTGACGTGCGGTTTGGAGCGGTCAAACTTGTCTGCCATAACCTTTTTCGCTAATGAAAACTAAAATAGATAAAGTGATTGCGAGGCGGATTATAGCAGGGGGTTGGATATCATGCAAGCCTTTACCTTTGAAATTATTGTCTGGGCTAATGATTAGGCTATTTTCTTGGCTAATACTAGCCTTTAATTGATATCTTAGTTCTTACCTGTGGATAACTATTTACGCCACTAACTTCCAAAAACCATCATTTTCCTTTGAGTACAGGGAAAGATTGTGTATTTGGAAGACGTTCATGTACGTTTTTTGACTAACCCCGCTAGAGTTGGCTCGGGCAAGGTTTTTTTCCATAGCTTTTAGCCCCCTCCTCATATCGGGCTGATTGTCCTTATTCTTGATGGTTTCAACTCTAACGGGGCTAACCTTAGAGTAAATATGATCAATTTCATCATCAGGAACACCCGCCGCGATTGTCACATGGAAAATTGGATCTTCCGCGAATTTTCGATGCCAATCGACTGATCGATCACCCTTCGTCAATTCAGGGACTCGCCTAAAAAGTTCAACGCGCAAATGCTGAAAGGGTGCTTGAGTAGGCTCGAGGTACAAGCCGTTATTCCCTGGCTGGCGAAAGGTCGCCCAGCGGAGAAGTTGGGCGGTCAGGGAAATGGGTCGCGTGATTTCCGCAACCGCCGATGCGGACAAATTCAAAGCAAACGGCCGAATGATCGTTACATGTGGCGGTAACCAGCGTTTATTCCACCGATCAATCTCTAAACGTAACTGCGCCAGCTCCGAGCGTAGCGGTTCCGGCAATTCAGCAACAATCACCCATTGATTCATTCGAGGTGAGAAATATCGTTGAGCATGATTAGTTTTGGTTTTGATTCGTGCAGATCAATGACGGTCATGCCGGTGTTGTAGTGTTTGTACAACCGGTTGCGGTCATCAACGTTCCCATGGAGAAGCCAGTTAAGATAGGCGCGCAACCATGCCCCATGCGTGACCACGACCACCAGTTGGCCGTAGTGACGGCGGAGGGCGTCTTCATGCCAGGTGGCCGCTCGTTCGGCGACGTCAGTCAAGGCCTCGCCGCCACGCGGGCGGTAATGAGAGTGCGGCAACCCATCATCATTAGCCGCCTCGGCGAAGTCGCCAGACGCTCGGCCGCCCATAACGCCGACTGACCGTTCACGCAAGCGACGATCAACCATCGGGACCAAGGGTCGGTGGGTCCGGCTAATACTTTGGGCGGTTTGCCAGGCGCGCGGCAAATCGCTTGAATAGATGCCGTCAATTTTATGAATTGACAAACGCCGGGCTAACAATTCAGCTTGTTGTCTCCCTCGTTCATTCAGCGATTCCCCCTGGCCGCTCTGGAGAATATCCGTGAGGTTTTCATCGGTCAATCCGTGGCGAATGAGGATGAGGCGCATAGCGATAAAAGTATACCAGGAGACATGGGTTTCAGCCAAGAAAAATCATTTGTCTTGTTTGAGGTGAGCCGTATCATTTAAATGAATGACTTGGGCTCGTCCGGTCGCATGAACATCCAAAATCGTGACGCCCGTGTTATCAAGCAAAAAATCCTGCCGATCGACATCTGCACCGTCCTCCACCGCCACCTCCAGGAGTCCGTAGAGAAACAAACCGTGACCGACCATGACGACTGTATCATTGGGGTGTTTCTGGCGGATCGTTGTGAACCATATCAACGCCCGGTTTTTTACATCACGAATGGACTCCCCGCCTGCGGGACGGGCGTCACGGTCGAACCCTTGACGGGTACGTTCAATCGTATCGTGAGGCTGGATCGGTTGCCCGGCGAGAACGCCGACATGACGTTCCCGAAGGAGAGAATCGTGGTTCACACGGAGATTTGGGTGATGCTTAGCAATACACTGCGCCGTGAAACTCGCACGCTGTAAATCACTGGTATACATTACATCAATGGTTTCATCGGCAAGTCGCTCCCCAACAAGTTCGGCCTGTTGGCGACCACGATCATTTAGCGGTACATCAAGCTGGCCCATATGGGTTCCGGTTTTGTTATGGTCGGTTTCACCGTGGCGGACCAGAATGAGACGCATAGTAATTGCAGTATAGCAAAAAATTCACCCTCAACAGAATTACGACCGCTAATAAAAAAGCCTCAACTCACGGGAGTCGAGGCAAGGGCAACGATGCTAATGAGCGGACGAGAGGAGGGCGACTGAGCCGCCGATCTTTGTCATACCAGACCTGAGCCTCAAACCGTTCGTTCCGAACAACATACGAAAACCAGGCTTTATCCCCGTCCATCATCCGTTCAAGAACCGAGTCTTTCAACGGGTACCAACGAACGTCTTTAAGCTCAGCCGAGTCGCGCGGTTGACCGCTAAAGGATTTTGTCCGGAAAACATGGACCAGGATATCCTCGAGATCGGACTCATGGTAGCACATGACGTTGCCGAGCGGCTGACGAGTCAAACGGGGGATCAGGCCGCATTCTTCCTGGGTTTCGCGGATTGCGGATTCCGGCATAGCTTCGCCGATTTTGATTTTTCCGCCCGGTGGCGCGAGGCGCCCACTACAATACAGACGCGTTTTTTCACCGAGCAGAACTTTGCGGTCGCGAAAGATGTACACGACAGTTGCCTCAATCACTCGGCGCCTCCTTTCGGGCTGACGTTGTGGTGTCGCTAAAGCTAATACGCCAGTATAGCGACGGTAAAGAGCCCGCCCACTCTAGCCCAACATTGAACCTGGCGCAAGTGTCTTGGCGGATATTTTGAGGCGTCCGGCGGGGCTAATCACAGGCCGAAACCCTGCTTCTGCACAGGTTAGTCGCTTGACGCCGTCCAGCCTGGTGGTAGGGTCGACCTAATAGTTCATCGCCCGAACCTTGACACCTCGCTCGCGCACAAAGGGTGGTGATTTTCTGTGTTGAAACTCGTTCGCACCATCGGTCGTTGGATCGTCATGTCATCGGCGGTACTCTGGCTCGGCCTGAACGCCTGCCACCTGCTCGCCACGACATTCACGCTCCCGGCGTTCATGGTTTCGTTGTCCGACCTTCTACCACGGAGTCACTGGACGGTCACACTGTACCACCACGCTTGGCCCTGGCTGAGCATCCTGCTGGTCGTCGTTCTTCGGCAGGAGATGCACCGTTGGTTCAACGTTCGACGCGGACGTCGGAGCGCTGACCGCCTGATGATTGGCTGGTTCGCTTTCATCGGCACGTTGCTCCTCGTCGACTGGCTCGACCCCGCCGTCACCCTAACCTGGCCGCCGCTAGCGATTGAAACGTCGCTGTGGTTGGCCACCTTCACCGCCGTGACCTGGGTGTCGCGACTCATCCATAGTGCCACGCGACGTCGTTTGCGGATGATCGTCAAGCGTTGGCACCTGACAAACGTCTGGTCGGCTCTTATCCATCGGGTCGCAACCCGCGGACCGACCGAGCAGGGAGGCCCCCGCCATGTCCCGAAAGCAGTTTCCCAAACAAAGCGAGCGAAGTAGATTGCCCGTCAAGGTCAGCGATGAACAAAGAGCCCATCAATATCCGGTGGGCTCTTCTCTATTCCGTGATGTTCGGAAAAGACCACCCAAGTACTGGCTGGCCACCGCCACGGCGGGAAAAGCCGGCGCTTGGGAAGAAAAATACCTTTCGTGCGAAACGATTACCAAACGCACCCTGGAAAGGGTGCGTTTGTGGTCTTGAAAAATGATTTATGCTTTCGCCTTATCACCGATAATCGTCTCGGCGACGTTGCGCGGGACTTGTTGGTAGTGCGAAAATTCCATTGAATAGGACGCCCGGCCCTGGGTCATTGAGCGCAGGCTGGTCGCGTAGCCGAACATTTCGCCGAGCGGGACCTGGGCGGTAATGATTTTCGCCTGACCGCGATCGGTCATTTCATTAATGACCGCCCGCTTCGAGTTCAGATCGCCGATGACGTCACCCATGTTGGCTTCCGGCGTGATCGCTTCGACTTTCATGATCGGTTCGAGGATGACCGGCTTGGCTTTGCGGCAGGCGTCCTTAAAGGCGATCGAACCGGCGATTTTGAAAGCCGCTTCGCTCGAGTCGACGTCATGGTAGGAACCGTCGAAGACCGTCGCCTTGATGTCGACCATCGGGTAACCGGCCGAGACGCCGGTATCCATCGCCTCTTTCACGCCCTTTTGAATCGGGGTGATGAATTCGCGCGGGATCGATCCGCCTTTGACTTCGTCGACGAATTCAAAACCTTTGCCGGGTTCTTGGGGCTCGACCCGGATCCAGCAGTGGCCGTATTGTCCGCGGCCGCCGGACTGTTTGATGTATTTCCCTTCGGCTTCGGCCAGCGCGGTAATCGTTTCACGATAGGCGACGCGGGGCCGGCCGACGTTCGCTTCGACTTTAAATTCGCGTTTCATCCGATCGACGATAATGTCGAGATGAAGTTCGCCCATCCCGGAAATGATCGTCTGGGCGGTTTCCTCGTCGGAGCGGACGCGGAAGGTCGGGTCTTCTTCCGCCAAGCGGGCCAGAGCCATACCCATTTTTTCCTGATCCTGTTTTGTCTTCGGTTCAACCGCGATGTCGATGACCGGTTCGGGAAAGACAATGTTTTCGAGTTGAACCGGGTGATCAGGATCGCAGAGCGTGTCGCCGGTAACCGTGCCTTTCAGGCCGACCGCGGCGGCGATTTCCCCGGCAAACACTTCATCAACGTCCTCACGGGCGTTGGCATGAAGTCGAACGATCCGGCCGATCCGTTCCTTGTCGCCGGTCGTGGTATTCAAGACGTAGGAACCGGCTGACAAATGACCAGCATAGACGCGGAAGAAAGCGAGTTTTCCGACGAATGGGTCGGTCGCGATTTTAAAAGCCAGGGCGGTGAACGGCGCGTCATCGGAGGCCGGCCGTTCGATTTCCGCTTCCGTTTTCGGGTCGGTCGCCTTGACCGGCGGAATGTCGAGCGGCGACGGGAGATAGTCATTGACCGCGTCGAGCAGGAACTGCACGCCTTTATTCTTCAGGGCCGAGCCGCAGAGGATCGGCACCAGGGTGTTACTGATCGTCGCTTTTCGCAGGGCAGCTTTTAATTCCGGAATACCAGGTTCTTTCCCGCCTAAATACTGCTCCAGAAGCTTATCGTCGGTTTCACAGATCGCTTCGATCAACTTATGGCGATACTCTTCGACCTTGTCGGTCATATCAGCTGGGACATCGGTCTGTTCGAATTCCTTGCCCATTTCGTCTTTGTAGATTTCGGCTTTCCGTTCGAACAGGTCGATGATGCCAACAAAGGTTTCGGCCGCACCGATCGGCAACTGTACCGGGTAGGCTCGGGTCGTTAAGCGATCTGCGATCGACTTCAGATCGAAGTAGAAATCCGCCCCCATCCGGTCCATTTTGTTGATGAAACAGATCCGCGGGACGTTATACTTTTCCGCCTGATGCCAGACGGTTTCCGACTGCGGTTCGACCCCGGCGACGCCGTCGAAGACGACCACCCCGCCGTCGAGGACACGGAGCGATCGTTGGACTTCAACGGTGAAATCGATGTGACCGGGCGTATCGATCAGGTTGATCCGGTGATTTTTCCAGAAGCAGGTGGTCGCCGCGGCGGTGATGGTAATCCCCCGCTCTTTCTCCTGTTCCATCCAGTCCATTTCGGCCGCGCCTTCATGGACTTCGCCGATCTTATGTTTCTTACCGGTATAAAACAAAATACGTTCCGACACTGTCGTTTTTCCGGCATCGATATGGGCGATGATACCGATATTCCGGGTCTGTTCTAAGGTATACTCACGTGCCATATGTTTGTGGTGTAGCGCGCCCATTCATGGGCCTACGGCCGGCTGATAAATCAGCGTGCTACAAAATCAATCAATTGTGATAAAGAAAGTTTGGTGGTTGGGAGACCGCTGGCCGGGTCATTGCTCGCGACCAGAATTTTTTTGCTTTGGTGAAGGAACCAGGCGCCGGGTTCCAAAGACTCTACTTTTTGGTAGATGGTCGATAAATCGACCGCGCTACTGGCCGGTCCCCGGAAATCACCATAGTCTTTCGTCGGATCTTTTTGGATCCGGAGGACAAATCCTTCGTTGTAGGCGAACGCATCGCTGGCCTTATAGGTGCTCGACAGCGCCACGGCTTTACCCCAGATCGAGTCGAATTCAATCCGCTTATCCCAGTCGGCCAGGAATTTCGCCCGGGCGTTCAGGTTGGCCATGACCGCCTCAATCAGCTGGTGACCAAAGGCAATGCTGTCGTGGTCATCTTTGGTAGTCAGCCATCGCCCACGCAATATCGCCGGAATGGAAAAGCTGGTGTAGGCCGGATCGGTCGTTTCCCATTGGCCCGTATCTTCTTTATGAGCGTACGCGACGAGCCATTCGAGGGCTTTGTCTTCGTGGAGGTCATTCGGAATCAAGCCGCGATGCATCAGATCGTCGAAAACCAGCTGAGTCGCCGAGTGGCCAACTTTCAATCCGTGTTCATCATATTTCCCCCGGCCAACGCCGAGACCAACATACTGCTCCCCGGTCGGCATCTCGCCGCCGGTGGGATTGTTAGCGATAAATTGATAATCACAACCTTTGAAAGTCGGATCAAACGTTTCCACTAACCAACTCGCCACCACCTCATCGAGGTGCGGCTTGCGGTGGGTGACGATGACTAATTTGGGTGCCATAGAGGTTACTTTTTGAAGACGTTCTTCATTTCCTGAAAAACCCCCTGAACAAATGTCTTTTCCAGTTCAACGATCTTGATTAATCGGTTGCTATCATCCGGGGTTTTGATATCTTCAATTTCGGGATCAAGGATTTCATTGGTAGCTTGGGAAATTTTCGTTACAATGCCCACAAGTCGATTGAGCTTTTCTTGAGCGTTTTCGTTGCTTGGCTTACTTTCGCGATAGTAATCGGCAATGGTGTTCGTTAACTCAGACGCCTCGTGCATTTTTCCTGAAAGCTTTTCGAGCGACAGGGCTAATTCTTCATCATCGACATCTTCTGGGGTTGCGGACTTTTCGTTTATCATCCGTGCACCAGAAAGTTGCTTCTCCGAGAGATGCTCAAGATCTTCAATAACTTCCTCAGCCGATGGCGAAAGCCCGTAAACCCTCAACTTCTCTGTTTCTTCAGTAATGCCCTCGGCTAGGCGGTATTCTTCAGGAGATAATCGGCCATCTGGTTCTTGGTCACCCATGGTTGGCTATGCAAAGTGGGCGAAGGCGCGGCCTGCCTGCCGAAGCGCCATAACTATTGGCACGTTTTTTGGGAAATTCAACATATGCATTCGGACAGAGCTAGGCAAAGTGGGCGAAGGCACGGTTAGCTTCCGCCATCCGATGGACGTCCTGTTTCTTTTTGACTGCGTCGCCTTGGTTTTCCGAAGCGAGCATAAGTTCTTCGGCGAGTTTGGCGGCCATGGTCCGCCCTTTTTTAGCGCGAGCGGCGGCCAGGATCCAGCGGAAAGCGAGAGCTTGGCGGCGTTTCGGGGTAACTTCAATCGGAACCTGGTAGTTCGAGCCACCGACGCGGCGGGACTTTACTTCGACAATCGGCGCGACATTTTTCAGGGCGGCTTCAAAAACCGGCAGCGGCGGCTTCTTGGTCTTGTCTTCAATTGTCGCCATGCTGGTGTAGACGATTTTTCGGGCGACGGTCTTCTTGCCGCGTTCCATCACCATGTTGATGAACTTCGCCAAAATCAACGATTGGTACTTTGGGTCAACCGGAATGACGCGAAGAGGGGCTTGTTTACTGCGCATACCCGGTACTACAACAGTGAATTAATAACCTGGAGAAAAGACATTTGCGTATTGGAGATAGTTGTCATTGGGAAGAAATTATTGCCGATGCTGTTGTAGTACCGGGCATAGAGTTTAAGCTTTGGCTGACGGACGTTTCGCACCGTAGATCGATCGGCTTTGACGGCGGTCTTGGACGCCTTGCGTATCATACACGCCGCGGACGATGTGATAGCGAACACCCGGAAGGTCTTTAACACGGCCGCCGCGGATCATGACGATTGAGTGCTCCTGTAAATTGTGACCGACGCCGGGAATATAGGCCGTGACTTCCTGACCGTTCGATAAACGAACACGGGCGATTTTCCGCAAGGCCGAGTTCGGCTTTTTGGGGGTGGTGGTCGTGACTTTCACGCAGACGCCGCGCTTGAACGGACTGCCCTTTGGCAAATAGGTGCGTTTGCGTTGAACAACGTTCATGATCGACTCCAGGGCCGGGGTCTTTGATTTCCGCGGCGAACTGTAGCGGCCGGTGCGGACAAGTTGACTAATGGTTGGCATGTGGGATAGAAAAATCGCTGTTTGATGAGCGACGAATGACGATGAAACCGGGTTTAACTTTACCATGTCCGCCCGGGGGCGTCAAACCCACCCCGCACAGCGCGGGTTTCAAACCCGCGCTGTGCGGGTCGTAAACCCTACGCCAGACTTAGTAAAGCTGCCCTAGGCCGACCCCGGTCAGTATTCCATGAATGCCCGTTGAGATGATTGTACCAATCAGGTCCCGGGCGAAGACAATAAGGAATAAGAGGATCATCCAGCCGTACCGGTGCATATACTGGACAAACGCGTTATTTGGCCCAAACATCGCTTCAACCAAGTGGGAACCATCCAGTGGCGCCACCGGAATGAGGTTAAAAATGGCGAGGCCTGCGTTCCAAATTGTCAGGTACGAGAGGAAAATGGTCAACAAATTGCTGGGCCCAAGGGTCGGTCCGACCGCCAGGAGGATGTATCCAGCCAATGTGGCAAAGAGAATATTCGATATTGGACCGGCAAAGGCGACGAGCACCGGCCCCCAGCGGCGGAATCGCAAATTGTACGGGTTGAAGGGCGCCGGTTTGCCCCAGCCGATGCCGATGCCCGACAGCATACTGAGAACCATAAAAATCGTCCCATAGGGGTCGAGGTGACGGATCGGGTTCAGCGTCAACCGTCCGAGCATCTTTCCGGTCTGATCGCCTTGCAGATACGCGGCCAAGACGTGGGAAAATTCATGGAAGCCGATCGAGAGAACGAGGGCGAGAAACTGGACGATGATGACGATTGGGTTTTCGGACAGAAGGTTCATGGTGAGTTTTGAGGAGTCTTGTCCAGCCCCACTTTTTCGGGTCGAAAAAGTGGGGCTGGACTTGCCAGGGAATAACGTCTGTGGTAGTATAGCGCAGCTCTCGTTTTTGTTATAGTCATTACTTAATTTCAAGGACTATGGTCCCGTTAGACGGGTCCATGGAAAAAAATCTACCAAACATATGTCCTACCAACCTCATCAAGTAACCGTCTAACGGGATGGCGCGTACCTGCACCATTTGCGGCCGCGGCGCGATGAATAGCTTCACCCGCAGCCACTCCAACATTGCCACCCATAAAAAACAGCACCTGAATCTTCAGACGGTGCTGAAGAATGGCGCCCGGGTGAAAGCCTGCGCGAATTGCATCCGAACCGAATCAAAGAATCTGGCGAAAATCGCGGCTTAAACGATCACTATCGACAAACCTCCCGCCATCGGCGGTAGTGTGTTTATTGAGGTTTTTCGCCAGCTGACGGCATGATTTTTTCCCACATCTCCTCGCCCTCAAGGAATTCTTCATGCTCGCCGTTCGGCGTGCCGCTCAGGCAGGACATGCACTCACCGAACGTCTCGCCGGGTTTATAGTGGTGCTTATAGCCGCACGGCACGCAGACGTACTCCCCTTCGGCCGGCACGGGATCGCCTTTGCTGAAGGGTTTGTCCATTAAGGTATTAGTGTCATCCATGGATTTTTTGGTTGTTAAATAGTTACCCGTGAAGGTTTGAAAATCAATTTTGGTCCGGGGATTGTGTGCCGATCAGCGACTTTCGAGGCGGCAAAAGATTCGGGTTTGGTTTTGGCCGAATACCCATGGGCAATAATCATGCCGACCAACTCCTGGATCATTTCCCGGGTTGGTCCAAATTCACCGACGTCAACGTGAATCTCAATGTGCTGTTGGGTAATTAATGATTTGCCAACGGCTTGCTCAAGGACCTGGGCGGTGCCGATCGAGGCGAGTGCTTCAGCGTACATCCGGTCGCGCAAGGTGTGCATTTTTCGGGTCAGGGTCCGTTGCCAAAAGTAAATCCCGCCGTTGCCGACCCGGTGCAGGACGATCGCCGTCACCAGATAGATTTCACCGCGAACATTCGGGAGCGAATCGGTCCCGATGATCAGCTTATAATTCTTCTCGGTATTGGCGGCGACAAAACCACGGATGCGGGTCACTAAGCCGTCGGGCATGACCGGACCAAGACTTGGGCTATGAAATTTTTCGAGCGTCGCTGGCATAGATCGCTCCTTCTCCCTCCAGGTTCAGTAGAAACCGCTAAAGCCAGGGTTCCTCAAGAACCGAGTATACGCCTGGTTAGGCTTTTTTGCAATCCTCCGTACAGTTAACACTTAGGGGTGACACTCGGTAGACTGATGGGTAACACCTGTTAACTATTAGGAAATCACCCCATGAACCCTGTTACCTACCCGAAAGAGATCCGCGGTCGCTGGTATCTCGCAGCAGACAAGTCCCAG
>ORJL010047716.1_pt1 | contig 67465 bp, 69 predicted proteins | sample 1779941 | NCBI WGS metagenome assembly ORJL01 (sample SAMEA104232317, study PRJEB22302) | groundwater metagenome | biome: forest; feature: aquifer; material: groundwater | place: USA | collected 2011-08-07 | depth 5.8 m | reverse complement strand
CTATCAGCCAACAGCCATCAGCTACCCACTATCAGCCAACAGCCATCAGCTACCCACTATCAGCCAACAGCCATCAGCTACCCACTATCAGCCAACCGCCATCAGCCATCAGCTAACAGCCATCAGCTAACAGCCATCAACTATTAGCTTCGAGCATTGCCTCGACCTGCTCCCCTATCAGTTTGTTGTTGGTGTCGATAATATCGATGAACGCCAGCACCATGGCCGGGACGAGGTCTACGGGGTCGGTGGTCTCAAACAGGGGTAAGACCTGCTTCCACATCTCCTGGTCCGATGGAAACTCTCCCAGGCTGGCCCTTACTGCACGCTCGCGAAACGCCTTGACGTCCCGCGCGTTAGACTCTATTGCTCTCCAGAAGGCAAAGACCAGTTGTTCCCTCGGCAGTCCAAAATCCATGACAACCTCCTACCTGGTCCGATGAAATCACAGGAACTGAGCGTTCAGACCCGAAGCACAGCACTAATCAGCATCATGACTGAACCGGAAACCAAAGGTATCGACATATTGTCATTTACCCGCAAGGGAGCCATCTCGACGATGGCCGCCACGAATCCTCCAGCGACCACCGCCATCAGGTTAGCTTGGACGACTGTGTAGGCTGCCAGAACGCCAATTGAAAGCGCGGCGACCAGGAATGCAGCGCTCCCTTCGATAGTCTTTCTCCATATTCTGGTCCTGCCCCATTTCTGTCCCACCAGCCCGGCCGCTGGGTCGCCGAAGGCAAGGAAACACACGGCGAGGAAAGCGATGGAGTAATCGAAAACCGTGAACGCGATTGCGGTCGACAAGGCGACCCAGGTGCTGGCGGCAACGGCGGTTTCTTTTTCGGCAGGGCGAAGGAAATGCCTGAACAGCCATATAAACCAGCGGTTCGCCTTTGGGCTGGCGAATCGCGCGGCTTCCATGACTATCAGTACGGAAACTGCCACCCACGTCAGGGGAAGGAATACATGGAACGGGACAAACAGACTCAATAGAGGCAGCAAGGCTGCGGCGACGACGTGCATCAGCCGCCTCAGGGGATTGGGAGGGACTGGGGCACATACCTCCAATGTTGACGCCATAGCTGACCCTGGCAGGCGGGCCAGACGCCCGCCTGCGACAGGAATTCCATTCGAAGGGATTGGGGACATGGCCTTTTGGATTTCGGCTTATGCCCCCCGGCTCGCAACGTACGCGGTCAGGTCGCCCAGGCGGCAGCTATATCCCCATTCATTGTCGTACCAGGCTATTACCTTCACCTGGGTGCCATCCAGCACCATAGTGCACAATGAATCGAAAATGGAACTGTGCGGGTCGCCCTTGTGGTCTGAGCTTACCAACGGCTCGTCGCAATAATGAAGTATGTGTTTGAGGCTGCCATTGGCGGCTTGCAGGAATGCCTCGTTGACTTCCTCCACGGTCGTCCGCCTCTTCAGGTCAGCCACGAAATCAACTACTGAGACTGAGGACACCGGAACGCGGAGGGCCATGCCGTCCAGCTTCCCTTTCAAGTCGGGAATGACGATGCCCATCATTGCAGCCGCCCCGGTAGTGGTCGGTATGATGTTCACGGCCGCAGCGCGTGCACGCCGGAGGTCCTTGTGCACGGTATCCTGTATCTTCTGGTCATTGGTGTAAGAATGCACCGTTGTCATTAAGCCATGAACGATGCCGAACTTCTCATGCAATACCTTGACCAGGGGAGCAATGCCGTTGGTAGTGCATGAAGCGTTAGATAGCACCTTGTGCTTGGCAGGGTCGTAGGATGTGTGGTTTACTCCCACCACCAGTATCTTTGCATCCCCTTTGGAGGGAGCCGAGACGATAACCCTTTTGGCGCCGCCCTGAAGGTGGGCCGCTGCCTTGTCGGCGTCGGTGAATAGGCCGGTGGACTCGATAACTATGTCCACCCCGTATTTCGACCAGGGAATCTTGGCTGGGTCTTTCTCCTTGACTACTGCGCTCTTTCTGCCGTCGACCACTATAGAGTCTTCAGTGCAATCGACTGTACCGGGGTAGACGCCATAGTTTGTGTCGTATTTGAACAATATCCGGTTTGTGTTGGGGTCAGTCAGGTCATTTATCGCCGTCACTTCCAGTTCGCCCTTGTGGCGCTGAAGGATCGCCTTGTAAGCCAAACGCCCGATGCGCCCGAATCCATTGATTCCTACTTTTGTTGTCAACAATTCCTCCTTTGTAGTTGCCCCTCTCTGTTTAGAGATTTCGCCTCTTTAGGAAGGCCGGCGAAAGAGAGGATGAGACTGCATTTCGTTACATCTCGGCGAATGCACCAGAAACTATCTTAGCACCCCGCCAGAACATATGCCATATGCCCGTTCTGCGGAGCCTGGACCACCTTGCCGTTGAAACGCAACAATTCCAGTTGCGAAACCGTGTCCGAAAGGGCCTTCCGTTTCTCTGTATGTTTCAGTTTCTCGAAGGGCCTTGAACCCCGTTCCTTCATGCAGGTCAGACTGGATGCCACGGAATAGGCGGTTGCCGGGACACAACTCAAGGCCCGCAAAATATCCGCCTGCATTTCGTCGCTCTCGGTTAGCAATTGGGTGACCCTATTCTTGAATCCTGTGAAGGGGTGGCCATGGGCGGGGCAAACAAGGTCGACATCCAGGTCCAGTACCTTGACCAATGAATTGACGAAATCCCCTGCAGGGTTGGGGGAGTGGCGCAGGCCCGAACCCACATAGGTCATAGTTTTTGCAATAAGATGGTCTCCTGCAAACAGTATCTTTCTGTTCGGCTCGAATAGACAGATGTGCCCCACGGAATGTCCCGGGGTCAGCAATACTCTAAGCTCGAATCTGCCATTAGCTATGTTGTCGCCGTCGTTCACCAGGCGATCGACGGATGGAACACAGTCAATCCGTTTCCTGGTTTGAATGAAGGACTTTCTCAATTCGTCAGTTTCCAATTTGGGTGACCCGGCCTTGTGGAGCCACCTGTCTTCCCTCTTCCCCAGACGCTCGGCTTCGTCTACGAGCAGGTCAGGCATCAACTCCGCTTCAATCGGGTGCATGATCACGGAAGCTCCACTCAGCTTCTTGAAGTTGCAGGCCAGTCCGACGTGGTCCGTATGAGCGTGGGTCAGGACCATGCATCTGATGCCGGCGGGATCGAGCCCGGCCTGAGCGAACTGGCTCATGAGCGAGTCCAACGCCCCTGGCGCATCCCAGCCGGTATCGACCAGGACAAGGCCATCCGGGCCTTCGAGCACGTAGACGCTCGTCGTACCGTTTCCTTCGGACTTGAAACTTAACTGGTGGATGCCAGGAACTATTTCCACAACCATCTAATCCTTGCAGGTGTTGTCAGGGCGAACCCGAATGTCCGCTCGTTGCCCTGGCATACGCGCGGGTCTTCCCCACGTTTTCGTCCATGAACGTTCTGACTTGAGGCACCTCATCCAGCCACCCCGGAGACCGGTCCTGACTGTCGGCAGTCAATGAGCATGTACTTGATATGCCCGTTGTCTTGTATCCTGCAGACTTGGCCCTCGCTGTTGAGAAGCTCCAGGTGTGAGATGGTTTCGGCCAGGGCAAGGCGCTGGTCCATATGACCCAATTCGCTGAACGGCCGGCCCCCGAAATCCTTCAACCAGATAACTACGGTAGCAATGTCGAATGCAGTCTTCTGACTGCCGTCTTTCATGACGCTGAGTATCTCGGCCCCTCTTTCCTCATGGTGATGGAGCAACTCGTCAACCCTTTGGGCCAGATGGCGGAATGGCTCTCCATGGGCAGGCAGCACCAGTTCTACCGGAATGTCGCGGACCCGGCGGAGCGATGAAACGAAGTCCCCGAGGGGATTCGGGGAATTTTGTGGATACGCGCCTATGTGAGGGGTGATATGTGGCAGGACATGGTCTCCGCTGAACAGTAGCTTCTTCCTGGCGTCGTACAGGCAGATGTGGCCGCTGGAATGTCCCGGCGTCCACATGGACCTGAGGTCGAATGCGCCGTTCGAAATGACCTCTCCGTCCGATATTTCCCAGTCTGCTGATATCATGCCGCTCACATACCCGAGGTAGCTGTGGACGATCCTCTCAGATTTCTCGGGCTCTCCTGTCAAACCATGTTTGCCCATGAATTCCAGGGCATCACGCACCTTTGCATCAGAGTTGCCGAACCATTTCAAGATCAAGTCTTGCTCCCTGGCATGCCAGATGAGCCTTGCACCGCTCACTTCCTTGAATCTTGAAGCCAGCCCGTAGTGATCGGTGTGAATATGGGTGACCACGACGTCACTGATATCTTCCAACTTGAGACCGGCCGATTTGAAATCCGCAAGCAACCCTTCCCATACCCCCGGCGCATTCCAGCCAGTGTCAATGATAATGTTGCCTTTCGGCCCTTCCAGCACGTAGATGTTTATGTGGTCAAGTTCCAAGCCTTCCAAAGGGGCCTTGAACTGGTGAATGCCGGGTAAGATTTCCATTAGTTGTTATCCTCGATACTTCCGTCGACAGGCTCAGGACAGGCTTCTTGTTCTGTCCCGCAAGGGGCGAGAGAAGGAGACAGCGTTATCATCCATCGCAACCACTGAGCCTGGATCGCAAATCAGGTTCAGAATAACGGTCGCCGACACACTCTTTCTCATACTGCGCGGGCTCCCGCTCGCCCTTTCCTCGCGGAACTCCTCCCCGCCTGCGTCGCTACGTTCGTTGCTCGCCTCTCCCCGGCCCTTTCGGGCACGTTGAAGAAAGCCTTCATGCCTGGAAAGACCGCCCCTGGCCCGAGCTCGGACTCGATACGGAGAAGCCGATTGTACTTTGCCGTGCGTTCGGAGCGGCAGGGCGCGCCTGCCTTTATCATGCCCGTGCTGAGTCCGACAGCGATGTCGGCGATGGTGGTATCCTCCGTCTCGCCGGAGCGATGGCTGATCATCGCCGTCCAGCCCGCCCGGTGTGCGGCCTCGATGGCTGCTATCGTCTCGCTCAGAGTGCCTATCTGGTTAGGTTTTATGAGCACCGAGTTCGCCGAGTTCTCGCTGACACCCCTGGCGATGCGTGTCACGTTTGTCACAAAAAGGTCGTCGCCAACCAGTTGCACTTTGTTGCCCAGCCTGGCAGTAAGCAGTTTCCAGCCTTGCCAATCGTCCTGTGACAGTCCATCCTCGATGCTTATGATAGGGTATTTCGACACCCAATCGGCATAGAACTCGACCATCTCGCTGTTATGCAGCGATTTGCCTTCTTTCGCCAGGACGTATTTCCCTTCCTGGTACAGTTCGCTCGCGGCGGGGTCGAGGGCGATGAAGCAGTCGACTCCGGGCTTGTACCCTGCCTTCTCGATGGCTTCCAGGATCAACTCGACTGCCTGGCTGTTAGCCGAAAGCTGGGGGGCGAACCCTCCCTCGTCGCCTACATTGGTGTTCATGCCCTTGGCGGAGAGCACCTTTTTCAGCGATTGGTAGACCTCGACGCCGATGCGCAGGGCGTGGTCGAAGCTTTCCGCCCTGACCGGGGCAACCATGAACTCCTGGAAATCTGTGGAACCAACGGCGTGTTTGCCGCCATTGAGGATATTCATGAACGGCACTGGTAGCTTCAGGGCGCGGACGCCGCCCAGGTAGCGGTAGAGGGGAAACCCCTGGTAATGGGCTGCAGCATGGGCCACCGCCAGTGAGACGCCGAGTATGGCGTTCGCGCCCAGGCTGGACTTGTTGTCCGTGCCATCGAGTTCGTTCATCGTACAGTCGATTGCCTGTTGGTCGAACGCCTCCATGCCGAGTATGTGCGGGCCCAGCACCTCGGCCACATTCTTCACTGCCTGGTGCACACCCTTGCCCTGGTATTTAGACTTATCTCCGTCGCGCAGTTCCATGGCTTCGTAGTTGCCGGTAGAGGCGCCCGAAGGCACTGCAGCCCTCCCGCAGGCGCCGCTTTCCAGCGTAACCTCCACCTCCAGCGTGGGGTTACCGCGCGAGTCCAGAATCTGCCTCGCACTGACATTAGCTATCGTTGACATCAGTGGTCTCCTAACGAAGAAATCTCAAGTTCCAAAGAAATAGCAAATATCGAAATCCTAAACTCCGATGGCCGCAAGGCACAAATCCTTCGTTGCTGCGCTCCCTGGAATGACAAAGAATGAACTCCGCAAGATGTCATTCTGAAACGAAGTGAAGAATCTCTACCCCCCGGCAGCGTGTGGTCCATATGCTCCTTCGTTGCCCGCATAATGCCATGTTCCCCGCGTTCCAGGCAGCCAGCAAAGGCCGCCGAAGCAATCTAACTGTATCGCTTTCCACGCCTGCTACTCAGCCTTCGTCTTCCCTGGACCCTTTTCCTCCGCCTTCGCCTGTGCCAGCGACAGAGCCAGCTCAACAGCGGTTGCGGCGTCGTCGACCCGCACTATCGAGGTATCTTCCTCGACCTGGCCCGAGGCGGGCGACGGGCGCGCCAGCGACCACGTGTTCAGACCGATGACGGGTATGTTCGATTGCAGGGCGAAGGCGATCTCGGAAAGTGTCCCGTAGGCCCCGCCGATGGCGATGACCGCCTGGGCCGATCTGGCCACGATGGCGTTGCGGGCGTAGCCAATGCCGGTGGCTATGGCAACCTTCACGTACGGGTTAGCGTCGGATGATTTATCGGTGGGCAGTATGCCGATTGTGGTGCCGCCTTCGGCGGCTGCTCCCTTGCATGCTGCCTCCATCACCCCGCCCAGCCCGCCGCAAATCAGGGTGGCCCTGTTCCGGGCCAGCAGCCGGCCTACCTGTTCGGCCAGAGATGCTTCTTTGGGCGAGCATAGTCCAGGGCCAATGACTGCGATGGAAATCGTTCGTTGCATGTGCAGGAAAAGTAGAAAAAGGCGATACCAATTGGGATTATAGCACTGTCGTCATCGTTGTTCCATGAAGCATGGCCGATGGCCCGTTCCCTCAGCCCCACCGGTGTGTTCGGGATGATAGCGAGAAGATTCTGAATTTGATCTCCGCCGAGTCCTGGTGGCGGGCTTGGCGATACCTTAAGGCCGCTCCAGTTTGTGGCATGGATTCGACTGGATCATCTCCATACGAATGAGGAAGCGGTAGAAGGAACTGATGCAGGCTATTCGGGAGCCGATGGTGATGGCGGAAACGTTCTTGCCCGACAATCCTGGGCCGTGGGCGAAGGCGAAGACATCCCGGCCATTCACTTCGTTGGGTTGCTTTCCTGTGCGCCCGAAGAAGTCCCGGAGCATGCGGGAGCAGGTCTCTACAGTGCGGCGGGATTCAGACTTGCGGTGTTTCTCCGCCAGTAAGGCATATAGGGCTTGCTGCCAGTCGTTGGGGTTGTTGAATCGGGCCAGGGCATTGTTCATGTTGGCGTCTCCTTCACATTGTGTTTTTCGACACCATTCATGGCTCTGGCGGGGTGAGAAGTCAACTTAAGGGTGAAGCGTACGGTCGCCATAACCAAGCAGTGGTACTATGGTATAGACGGGCCACGATCAGGTCAGTGTTAGAACAAATTGGTGGGGGCTTGCGAATTCACGCGGCTTGTCTTTAACTGCTGGCAGAAATATTCAAAGCGGAGGACGAATTTGGGAGATTCAAAAGGAAAGAAACAAAAACAGAAAATCGAGAATCAGGCAGCAAAGGCAAAGGCAAAGAAGCAGGTTGCCGCCAATGCGCAGGTTGCTGCCAAACGGGTAGTGAAGTGAGGTAAATCACCAGGGATTGCGCAGGCGGCTGAGTTTCATGACCCGGTGGTGAGTCTCCACAGTCCAACGCTTGCTGCCATCCACGCTGAAGGAATGCCCGATCGTCCACCGTTGCCGATTCGGTAACTGTTTGGGACAGGACGCACACTATGACCTGATGGTGTCAATTGAACATAGGGTTTGCGGAGGCATTCCAGAGTGTTACAGGTTCGAAGGGAAATCTGTCACGATCATTGTCTGGGCGAATTTCCTGCAGGCCTCATGGATCTTTCTGCACTGATCAATGACAAGGCTCGTATGACCCTTGAACCAGGCGTCGTCCATTGTCTGCGAAAATGTTACGCGGACTTGCCCATGCGTTGGTTTGTCAAATTTCAATAGCTGGAAATGTTGGTAGCCGTCCTCCTGGAAGACTCTCCCATGTGCCAGAGCATCTCTCAACACAACGGTCTCCTTATCCAGCATGAGAGAGGCATCCCTTCCATCGACATAGGCGTTGTACTGATCCACCAACTGTCCCAGCGTACGGTAGTCCGTCATGAAATTTTCTGGCACGTTTTGACCAACCTTCAAACTCACCATGTGTTGGGGCATTCCAAGAAGGAGACCATTGGCGTCCGCCTGGTGCACAGTAGAGAGAAAACCTCGAAGAAAAAACTCCATCGATTGTAGATCGGCTACTAATGCTCCGAGTTTGCGAACATGGCGATCTTCATCGCTTGTCATCGTTGCTCCTCACAATCGCGTTACTATCTGGTCTGTTCCCCCCGCCTCAGCCTATCCAGCTTTTCCATAATCCTCTTTTTCGGCCTGGCCGTCTCCTCATCGTCAATAACGGCTCTCTGGTACTTACCCTCATCGTCCAGCTCAACCTTCAGCCATTGGCCTTCCCTTGTCCCTCTCGGCAGTCTTGTTCGAGGCACTGCCAGTTTCTTCTTCCGATCTCCCACCAGAAGCACAGCCCAATCGCCCTCGAAACGGTCGATGACTGCCTTTTGTATCATGCGAATGCTCCTTTCATCGATAAGTCCCGGTACCGACCAGTTTAGCCAGCGCTTGAGGTAATGCCGCCATCGGGCGTCCCTCGCAAAATGGTCAAGCCTCTGTGTCTTTCGGTTTTGAGTGACCGATTTCGGATTTGCGATTCGGGGTTTCCGATATGGCATTGTCAGCTTCGGCCTCCTTGTTGAACTCGTTCATGGCGCGGTTGAGGCCGTGGACGACGAATACCCGCAGCGCCTGGGAAGCTCGGGCGATGGCCTCCTCGACCAACTTTTCTTCGTCAGGGTAGAAACGGCCCAGGACGTAGTCGATCCCTCCTTGTCGTGACTCACCTCCATTCCCTGGCCGGCCGATGCCCACACGGATACGGGGGAAGTCTTGCGTGCCCGTCAAGCGGATTATCGATTCCATCCCACGGTGTCCCCCAGCCCCACCCCCCGGCCGGATGCGCACTTTCCCCAGCGGCAGGTCCATGTCATCGTAGACCACCACCATGTCCTTCGGGTCGAGCCCATTCTGCTGCAACAGCATGACCACCGATTCACCGCTGACGTTCATGAATGTCTGCGGCTTGGACACCAGGACCTTCTGGCCGTCCACCACACCGCTGCCCGTCATAGCCTTTGCCTTTTTCCTGGACAGGTCTATGCCGGATTCCTTTGCGAAATGGTTGATGCAGCGGAACCCGATGTTGTGACGGGACATGGCGTATTCTCTTCCCGGATTTCCCAGGCCGACGATGAGTTTCATGAAGTTGGAACCTCTCACCCTGCCCTCTCCCCTTGGCGCACGGGAGAGGGAATAGAAACTAATGTAGGGGTTGCGCCCCTTCGACCCCGCGACCTGTTGCCAGAATCGAGAAAGCGTTATTCCGGCGAAAGCCGGAATCCAGGCCCACCCCAACCACTGGATTCCGAATCAAGTTCAGGATTACGCAATGCCAGAGCAATAGGACCTGTTCGGATAGTTCGGGAGAAGATACGTTTGATGTCTGTTCCAGAATCATGCATTCGAATTTTGGTTTTCACCATCAGGATTTCGCTTTCTGCCCCAGCAGCGCCACGAATTCGTCTTCGCTGAGTATCCTGATGCCCAGTTCCCGGGCCTTGTCCAGCTTGGAACCCGCATCAGCGCCCACCACCAGATAGTTGGTCTTGCGGCTTACGTCCGACCCTATGGCCCCACCTGATTCTCTGATGCGGTCCTCAGCCTGCTGGCGGCTGAAGCGCTCCAGCTTTCCCGTAACCACGAACTGAAGCCCGGCCAGCGGCTGGTCTCCCCGCCGCACCTCCTTTTTCATCTCCACCCCAGCCTGTCGCAGCCTGTCCACTATGTGCCGGTTGGACTCCTGCCTGAAGAAGGTGTGGATGCTCCGGCCTGTCTTCGGGCCGATGGTCCGTATCCGGGTGAGGTCCTCAACCGAGGCGTTCATCAGGGCGTCGATGCTGTCGAAGTTGGCGGCAAGGACCTCGGAAGTCTCGTCCCCAACCCCGGGTGTGCCCAGGGCAAACAGCACACGCGACAGCGGCCTCTTCTTGCTCTTTTCGATGCTGGCCAGGATTCTGTCGGCCAATTTCTGCCCCATGCGCTCCAGCTTGAGCAACTCCTCGCGCTTTTGCGGCAACAAGTAGATATCGGCGATGTCTTTGAGCAATTCTTTCTCGAAGAGGACTGTTATCCAGCGCTCGCCAAGGCCTTCGATGTCCATCATGTTGCGCCCGACAAAATGCGCCAGCCGCTCCAGCGCCTGCGCCGGGCAAGCCGCGTTGGAACAGCGGGACATTGCTTCGCCCTCGGGCCGCACCACGTCCGAACCGCAGACGGGGCACTTGGACGGCATGGTCCATACCTTTTCCTGGCCCGTGCGCAGCCTAACGACCGGGCCGACGATTTCCGGTATGACGTCTCCGGCGCGCTGGACGATCACACAGTCGGCAATGCGCAGGTCTTTTTCGCGTATGTAGTCCTCGTTGTGGAGAGCGGAACTCGCGACGGTTACCCCGCCAACCTGGACAGGCTCCATGACGGCGACGGGGTTGATGCTACCGGTACGTCCGACAGTTACCCTGATCTCCAGCAGTCTGGTGGTGGCCTGCATGGGAGGGAACTTGTAGGCGATGGCCCAGCGGGGATCGCGTGCCACTGCTCCCAGACGCTCCTGCAACGCCAACGAATTGACCTTGGCGACAATCCCGTCTGTCTCGTAAGGGAGATGCTCCCTGTTCTGTTGTATTCTTTCGTGAAACGCTTCGATTCCCTCTATGGTCGTGCAGCACATGTTGTCCGGGTTTATCCTGAAGCCCAGCGACTTCAGGTATTGGAGGACATCCCAGTGGGTGCCCGGCAGTGCCTTGCCTTCCGCCCATCCCAGGGAATACACGAACATATCGAGTTGGCGTTGTGAGGTAATGCGGGGATCGAGCTGCCGTACGGAACCGGCTGCGGCATTGCGCGGGTTCGCGAACAATGGTTGGCCTTCTCGGGCTCGCGCCTCGTTCAGTTTCTTGAAGGCCGCCTTGGACATGAAAACCTCGCCCCGCACCTCGAATCGTGGGGGGGCCGAGTCCATCGGCACCGAAAGCGGTATGCTGCGCACGGTTCTCAGGTTTTGGGTAATGTCCTCGCCGTGATAGCCGTCGCCCCTGGTTGCCCCGGTTGCAAGCATGCCATCGGCGTAGGTTAGCGCCACGGCCAACCCATCCAGCTTGATCTCGGCGACGAAGTCGGGTGTGGCCTCGGGCGCCTGGTTACGCAGTCGCTTGTACCAGGCCATGAGCTCTTCGTAACTGAAGGCGTTGGCCAGGCTGAGCATCGGCAGCCTGTGTTGCACCACGCCGAAGGCTTCGACCGGGGTTGCTCCTACCCGCTGGGTAGGCGAATCGGCGGTTATTAACTCGGGATGCGCCTGCTCCAGTGCCTGCAACTCGCGCAGGTGGACGTCATATTCGGCGTCGCTTATCTCAGGGCTGTCGAGCACGTAGTAGCGGTAATTGTGGTGGTTGATGAGCTGGCGAAGTTTGGAGATGCGCTTCTGGACGTCCATCGTTGAGTCGCTCAAGGACCATCCTCCGAGAAATCAAAAGAGAGGTTGTCCGGCGAGAATTATAGCATGGTTCTCCATCCGGCCGGGCTTGATAGGGTGTATTCATCACATCGAAAATACGGGTCATTCTTCCCTTGACTGGAGGGGGAAGTTGAGGGTGAAATCCATTTGACGAGAAGTACCCCACTCTTGTTGAGGCTGTCCGAAATGGCAGAGAAACGTGATAGCGCGTCTTTGGAGGGATGCGCTCCGTAATGCGAATTACTTTCTACGCGGATTATCTCTACACAAGACTTGTATCTCCTCCAAGTGCGATGTAGAATCTGCGCTGGGATTGTCCCACGGCGCTTATTGGACCTCCGCGCATGCGGTTCACCGCGATTGGCGGTGGAGAGGAGATGGCTCATGGCTGGAATCTCTTCGTTTGGTGCTTACATCCCCTGGTGGCGGCTGGGCCCCGAGACCAGGGAATGGGGAGCGAAGGCCGAAAAGGCAGTGGCGAGCTACGACGAAGACAGCCTGACCATGGCTGTTGCCGCTTCCGTCAATTGCCTGACCGGTATCGATCGAAAGTCCGTGGACGGGCTGTATTTTGCCTCGACCACTTCACCCTACCACGACAAGCAGGCCGCAGCCACGGTGGCCACAGCAGTAGACCTCAAGCCTTCAGCCTTCACTGCCGACTTCACCAACACAACTCGTGCCGGCACGGTGGCCCTCCGTGCTGCGATGGATGCCGTGAAGTCCGGGTCGTTGAAGAACGTGCTGGTGGTGGCTGCGGATATGCGTCCAGCTATGGCGCGGTCCGACTTCGAATCTGCCTTCGGCGATGGCGCAGCAGCGCTGCTGGTCTCAACGGAGGGCGTGGTGCAGGTTGAGGACTGGCTGACGTCCAATGACGAAATTCTCGATGTGTGGCGGGCCGACAACGAGTCCTGCGTGCGGGCATGGGAGGACCGTTTCGTCGTCGACGAAGGCTACCTCAAGGTACTTTCCGGAGCTGTCGGAGCGTTAGCCATGAAGAAAGGTATCGGCCCAAAGGATATCACCATGGCTGCCCTCTACGCCCCGGATGCCAAGCGGCACGCCGAAATGGTGCGCCGCCTTGGACTCGACCCCAAGGCCCAGGTCTGCGACCCGCTGTTTGCTACTGTCGGTAATTCCGGCGCCGCCCATGCGCTCATGGTACTGGTTGGTGCGCTCGATGAGGCCGAAGAGGGCGACCGCATCTTGCTGGGAAACTATGGCAACGGCGCGGACGTCCTGCTGCTTAAGGTTAGTTCAGGAATAGAGAAGGCTCGGAAGGGGTGCTCAGTCAAGGCGCAGATCGGCTCCAGGAAACTGCTCGATAGCTACGAAACGTACGCCAAATGGCGCCAACTGATCGATCCCGCTCCCCCCACACGGCGTCCCCCGCTGACCGGTCCCTCAGCCGCGGCGTACCACCGCGAGGTGGACCAGAACATCAGGCTGTATGGGGCAAAGTGCGAAAGCTGCGGATGCATCCAGTACCCGCCTCAACGCGTATGCACCAAATGCCACGCCAAGGACAAATCATCCCCGTTCCGCTTCTCCGACCGCAAGGGTGAAGTGTATACTTTTTCAATGGACTATCTTGGGGCGACACTCCAGCCGCCCCTGGTGATTGCTGTGGTGAACTTCGACGGTGGAGGCCGTATGCTTACCCAGATGACTGACCGCGACCCGAACCAGATTAAGGTCGGCATCCAGGTAGAGATGACCTTCCGAAGGCTTTTCACTGCTGACGGGGTACACAACTACTACTGGAAGAGCAAGCCGGTCCGGGCTTAGAGGAGAGAGGAAGAAGAGATGGGAAGCATCAGGGACAAAGTAGCTATAGTCGGCATGGGCTGCGTGAAGTTTGGTGAACTGTGGGACAAGAGTCCGGACGATTTGATGGTGGACGCTGCCTACGAAGCTTATGAGGATGCTGGAATCGAGCCGAAGGACATCCAGGCCGGCTACGTGGGCACCATGGGGTCAGGGTGGCGCGGCTGCACGCTTTCGATTCCCCTCAAACTGGAGTATATCCCGATATCCAGGCTGGAGAATGCCTGTGCCACGGGCAGCGATGCCTTCCGGAATGCCTGTTATTCCGTTGCCGCGGGCGTATACGAAGTTGTGCTGGTCATGGGAGTTGAAAAGCTGAAGGATGGCGGCATTGCAGGTTTAGACGTGAGCCGGGTGGAGCCCATCGGGACTAACGTGTCGCCTCCATGTCCTCCGCCGGTCCAGTTCGCACTGGCGGCAACAAGGTATTTCTACCGGTATGGGTTGAGTTTCGAGCAGGGCAAGGAAGTGCTGGCCAGAATAGCGGTGAAGAACCACTACAACGGGGCGCGTAGCCCGAAGGCGCATTTTCAGAAAGAGATATCCCTGGAACAGGCACTTAAAGCCCCCATGGTAGCATGGCCTCTGGGCCTTTTCGATTGCTGCGGCGTGAGCGACGGGGCAGCGGCGGCCATCATAACCCGGGCGGATCTGGCCAAAAACTACCGCAAGGACTATGTGCTGGTCAAGGGTCTCGGCCTCACCTGCGGCGCAAAGCAGGGGGTACTGCAGGACGACTATGACTTCGTACATTTCGAGGAAAACGTGACATCGAGCAACAGGGCGTATGCCGAGGCAGGCATCACCAGTCCGCGCGACGATGTGGATCTCGCATCGGTGCATGACTGCTTCACCATTACCGAATTGCTTGTCATGGAAGACCTCGGTTTCAGCCCCAGGGGGAAGGCGAAGGAAGATGTCGACTCCGGCTTTTTCGGTCTGAAGGGCGGACTGCCTGTGAATACCGATGGCGGCCTGAAGTGTTTTGGCCATCCAATTGGTGCGAGCGGCATCCGCATGATCTACGAGGTGTACAAGCAACTCCAGGGCAAGGCGGGAGAACGCCAGGTGAAGGATGCCAGAATAGGCCTGACGCATAACCTGGGTGGTCTGCCGGGCGAGTTCGCTTGTGCCGTGACCGTGCTGGGCAAGCCGGATTAGTTGTCACGTACCATGTCACCCTGAGACCAGCGAAGGGTCTGTCCCCGCGGACCAGCATTCGCACGTAGAGGCGGCCTGCCGTCCGCCGGATTTACATGGGGAGGACATGCGACAGGAGGCTGCCATGGACTTCGAGTATAGCGAAGAACAATTGATGTCCCGGAAAATGGCCCGGCAGTTCGTAGACGAGCATGTCTCACCATCTGCCCGCCAGATCGACCGGGAGGACAGGTTCCCCTGGGAGTGGGTTAAGGCGATGTCCCCTCTGGGTTTCATGGGCATAACCGCCCCGGCCAAGTACGGTGGCCTGGAAGCTGACCGGATCACCTACTGCGTGATTATCGAGGAATTGGCCAGGGGCAGCGCTGCAGCGGCAGTGATTGTGGGAATACAGAACTCTTTTTGTGAAACTCCCATATTAGAATGGGGAACTGAGGCGCAAAAGCAGAAGTATGTCCCGCGCATGGCGAAGGGCGAAATAATCGGTTGCCTCGGTTCGACCGAGCCTAACCACGGCAGCGACCCGGCGAGCATGGAAACGACCGCGCAGAGAGACGGGGCCGGCTTTGTCATAAACGGGACCAAGATGTTCATCACCAACGGAGTCTATGCACACGTTTGCACCACTGCTGCGCAGACCGACCGGGACCTGAGACACAAGGGCATAGTGGCTTTCCTGGTCGACAAAGGTCACCCCGGGTTCACCTCGTCGAACATCCAGGGAAAGATGGGACTGAGGGGGACGGGGCTGTCGGAGTTAGTTTTCGAGGGCTGCCGGGTCCCTGAGGAAAACATCATTGGCAAGGTTGGCGATGGGTTCAAGGTTCTGATGAGCGGCATGGACGATGCGCGACTGGTGATAAGCGCCTGTGGCGCAGGGATCGCCCAGGGGTGCATCGAAGCCTGTGTGAGCTACGCCCAGCAGCGCAAGCAGTTTGGCAAGCAGATCGGCGCATTCCAGATGGTCCAGGGCATGGTGGCCGACATGATCGTGGAGAACGAAGCAGCAAAGTTCCTCACTTACCGTGCGGCCACACTGATGGACCAGGGCCAGCGCGGCAGAGTGGAGACTTCCTACGCCAAGCTGTACTGCTCTGAGATGGTGCAGCGCGTTACCTACAATGCCATGCAGGTGCACGGAGGCTATGGGTATATCGACGAGTACCCGCTGGAGCGTTATGCCAGGGATGCCAGGTCCCTGACCATCATCGAAGGGACATCACAGGTCCACCGGCTCATCATTGGGCGCCATGCCACGGGGATCAACGCGTTCGCGTGAGGAGGCCCCCCTACACTTCCAGCCTGGTAGCGTTTTCCTGGAGCCATTTGCGGCGGTCACGGTAGTCCGGGAGGAAAGAGGCTACCAGGTCCCAGAACTTCTTCGAATGATTGGGCGCCTTGATGTGGCACAGTTCGTGGATTATAACGTAGTCGGCAACCCAGGGCGGAGCCATGACAAGTCTCCAGTTCAGGTTGATCGAGGCCTCGACCGAGCAACTGCCCCACCGGCTCGTCCGGCTCTTCCTCACCCTTGCCCGGCTGGGTTTGAATCCAGTTGCCACGGCAAGTTCGGAAACTCTCTGTAGCAGTACCTTGCAGGCCTGGTCTGCATACCATTTCATCAGGATATCTCGTGCCGGCATGCCTTCGCCTTCAAACCCGGAGTTCCCGGTCTTCGGGAAGACCACCATTTCATCGCCTTCCAGTCGCACGTGGGGATGATGACCGTTCGTCTCCACTCTAAGCCGGTATTCCTTTCCAAGAAAAGGGAATGTCTCGCCGGCCACGTACTGGTGGGGGGAGGGAGTGCGGGGCATCAGGGCAAAGTGTCTGTAGATCCACTCGGACTTGTCGTGAATCATGCTATCGATCCGGCGTTGAGAGACTCGCATTGGTGCACGGAGCGTTACTTTTCCGCCCGCCACCTCAATGCAGAGCGTGCGCCGCGTGCTGCGGACTATTTCATAGGGAATGGTGCTTCCCTTGTAGTTCAGTTCGGGCATTGGGATGACCTCGGCGAGAGTCCCATAGTATTCATCAAGATAATCTCCAGGTCAAGCGGTGCGCCGAGCTGCCTCGAACCTTGAAGGGGCATGAAACGTGCACTATAATGCGGGCATTTCAACGATGGCGGTGCGACATGGTATTGTCCGACAGAGATATCAAGAAATGCTTGGAGAACGGCCGGATAAAAGTCACGCCGGCTCCGGACCTGGCCACTCAACTCGGTCCATGTTCCATCGACCTGCGCCTGGCTTCTACATTTCGCGTTTTTGAACGGAGCAGGGCCCCTTTCATCGATACCCAGGGCACCGCCTGCGATGACCTGATGAGAGAGGTTGTGGCGCAACCCAGCGATATGTTCATCATGCAGCCCGGGGAACTGGTGTTGGCCAGCACCTACGAAGACCTGGAACTGGCAGACGACCTGCTTGCGCGTCTCGAAGGACGGAGCAGCCTGGCGCGGCTGGGGATAATCGTTCACGGTACTGCCGGTGTATTCGAACCGGGTTGGAGGGGGAGGCCCACCCTGGAACTGGGTAACCTCGGCCCGATGCCGGTAGCGCTGCATCCCCTGATGCGCATATGCTCTTTTACCTTCGAGGAACTTTCCTCACCTTCGGAAGTCCCGTATTGGAAGAGGGCGTCGAGCAAATACCTGGGCCAGCGAGGCGCCGATCCCAGCAGATTCCACTCTGAAAGGGATGTTGAGCTCCGCTATCGGGAAACGCGTGTGCAGGAAAGCGCGGAGGAGGAGAAGCCATGCTCCGGCAAGTAGTCCTGGATCACCCAGAGTGGTTGGGCGACCGTACAGCTCCTCAGACTTTCCCATCCGTCAATGTTAATCTAGAGACACAGTACATAGACATTTCTATGTATGGAAATCCGAGCGCCGCATCCCCAGGTCCAACAGTCCGGCAATGCGGAGGGACAGATTCTTCGCTCTGCTCAGAAGTGGTAGAAATAAATCATTGCGAGCCGAAGGACCGAGGCAATCCGCGCCGCGCCCAAAGTGCGGCAGATCCCCACCCTTAGCCGTCGCACCGTGGACTTCGGGGTTCTCTCTTACCACCTCAAGACCTGTTTGGCCAGGTCCCAGGTATAGTCGTAGAGGTGTAACCCTTTGCTGACAGCGACGATTTCCCCGTCGCGCACGCCGATCTCGGAGGCCATGTATTCCTTCATCAATTGAAGCCCGCCCAGGTTGGAGGGGAATCCGCCCCAGAGGTCCCAGGAGCGAAAATATACGATGAAGTGCAATGCCCCGTCGCTGATTCGAGTATCAACCAGCCGCAAACACTGGGATGATGCCTGGAAGCCAGGGATTTCCTCTTCTTTCCGGTATTGGAACAGGGAGTCTTTTGAGCCTACGGACATGCACAGGCGGTTAGTATCCGGACCCCACTTCTTGTACAGGCGAATGGCCTCAGTCATCTGTGGCGCCAGGTCTTGTCCATAGGTATAGTCTTCGTTGGGTTGGGGCGTGTCCGTCATCAGGTACAATACGTACTCGTCGAGGTATTCCTGGGTGGTGGGTGGCGTTACGCCTTCCGGGACGTCGGGGACCAGCGGCCTGCGGCCAGGGTCTTTGATATGCACAGTGACGAAGTCGAATTCCTTGCGCTTTCGCGTTTCAAAGCTGCCCTTCTGGATCACGTACTCCCGTCCATGTTCCATAGCGTTCTTTACACACAGGAACCAGGCTTCCGGGAGGTCCCGGGCTTCGATACTGATGACTTTCACAGGGCAACCCTCCACCACAGTTTGAGTTTGAATGAATGGGATTCCCGGCCTACTTCGCTGATGCAGGCGCCATTCTAACATGGGTGAGGGTGGGCTTCAAACTGCATCGCAGCGTCATGGCCCGAAGTGTCACCAGGCTCTTCTATTGCGGCAAATCTGGCTGTTCGACTTGCCTGGAGGACGCAATGCAATAGACCCGGGAAGCGTTCCGGCGAGTGACGGAATTGGACGACAATAAAACCCAACGCAAACCGAACCACAATGAATTATGTATTGACTGCCAAATGCGACCATGTGTTATGATGACATAAGTACTCTAACCATTCGGAAGACCAGGAGGCTGAAATGAAGACGGGAATAGCAAGATTCGTAAAGCGCAGCAGGTTACTTCCACTACTCGCTATCGTATTGCTGGTTGCCATACCGGCTTTGCCAGTGCAAGGTGCATCGCCCTTCGATAGCCCGCCCGGGTTGGACAGGGCTATCGCAGCCAAGGACCGGCATGCCGCCGAGCTCTTGAGCACACCGGGTGTCGCCGGCGCGGGTGTTGGGACCAGTGCGGACGGCAGTGCCGCCGTCGTGGTGTTCACAGAAACAGCAGGAGTGGGCGGCATTCCGGCGTCCCTGGATGGTGTCGCTGTGGTGACCCAGGTGAGTGGCAAGTTCTCTGCCTTGCCAAAACCCGATGCTTCAGGGAAACCGGGCACCGGTCTGACCCCCGCAAACCGCTGGCCCAGGCCGGTGCCTATTGGCGTGTCCACAGGGCACCCCGCAATTACTGCGGGCACCATCGGCGCCCGTGTAAAGGATGCTGCGGGCAATGTGTACGCGTTGAGCAACAATCACGTTTATGCCAATGAAAACATGGCATCAATAGGTGATGCAGTGATTCAACCCGGCACTTACGATGGCGGTTCATCTCCTGCGGACAATATCGGGACGCTTTCCGATTTTCAGGCGTTGGATTTCTCCGGTGGCAGCAACACTATCGACGCGGCCATAGCGTCCACAACCACCTTGCTGCTCGGCAATTCCACTCCGTCCAACGGCTATGGCAGGCCCAAGGGCGCGACTGCTGCAGCCGCCGTTGGAATGACTGTCAAGAAATACGGCAGGACGACAGGACTCACCAAAGGCCGGATATACGCCATCCATACTAGTGTCAACGTGACCTACGATGCGGGGACGGCCCTGTTTGTCGACCAGATAATAATAACCCCGGGCAGTTTCAGTGCTGGCGGGGATTCAGGCTCTTTGATTGTGATAGATGCAAGAAGAAGCGCGACAGACAGGCAACCTGTGGGGCTGCTTTTCGCCGGCAGTTCCAGCTTCACCATTGCCAATCCGATCGGCACGGTGCTGGCGCGGTTCGGCGTGACTATCGACGGGGAGTAGGGCGTAGCGAGTGAACTTGTAGGGGGGGCAGACACGCGTGTCTGCCCCCCCGTTTAGTTTTGGTTCATGGCGCGCGGACGCACACGCGGACGCCCCTCCTGCAAAGGCGATGCAACCACAGTGTTCTCGAACGGACCTGATGACTGGAAAAGACATTAAGAACGTCCTGGTCAATCACACTGCAGAACTGATGGCGTTGCCAGGGGTGGTTGGGGTGGGGCAGGGTGAATGCCGGGGCAAGCCGTGCATCATAGTGTTTGTAAAGTCCATGACAGGTCTGCCGCTGGCGCAGTTCCCTTCCGTGATCGAAGGCCATCGTGTGGAGGTTGAGGAAAGCGGGGAGTTCCGGGCCACATAGTTTCACGGGCACATCGGCCGCGGTCCGGTTAGGCCTGGACTTCTGGCTGGCGGTCGAAGCAGCTAATGGTTGTCATCAGATGAAGCATCATCGCGGTGCCCGAGTCATGCCGGATCTTGCCGAGCTCCTCGAGGTCCAGCACCGCTCCGGTAATTACGTCCAGTGCCTCTTTCTGATGATATGAATCCATTATGATGCTGGATGTAAAAGAGAAACCGGTCTGCTGTTCTCTTTCGATGTATTCCTCAAGCTTGCCCTGTTCTTCAATTACCAGGTCGACAACGTCGTCGGATATTTCAGGCGAGGGACCGTATGACATCGCCTGCCAGATGACCGCCGCGAGGAACAGCAGGAAGCTCTCTTCGTTGTTATTCAGTTCGTCCTCTTGGGCAGAGTCCAGGAGGTAGGCGCAAATGTTAGGTTGCTCCTTTGCCATGCTTTCTATCAACTTGGACAAGGCCCGCGGCTGAGCCTTTGCTACCTTTTCAAAGGCTTTTTCAACTTCTCTTCTGGATACTTGCTTCACTCTTCCTCAATCCTTGTCCAGCCTGAGCACGGCGGCGAATGCCTCCTGCGGGACCTCCACGTCGCCGATGCGCTTCAGCCGCTTTTTGCCTTCTGCCTGTTTTTCCAGCAGTTTGCGCTTTCGCGTGATGTCGCCGCCGTAGCATTTGGCCAGCACGTCCTTGCGGGTCGCCCGCACCGTTTCACGGGCAACGATCTTGCCGCCGATAGCCGCCTGAATGGGGACGTCATATAGCTGCCGGGGGATAAGCTTGCGCAGCCTCTCTACCAGTACCCGTCCCTCAGGGAAGGCCTCATCCGACCGCACGATCCGTGAAAGGGCGTCCACAGGCTGACCGTTGAGCAGTATCTGAAGCTTGACCAGCCGGGCGGCGCGATAGCCGCTGAATTCGTAGTCCATCGAGGCGTAGCCCTGGGTGCGCGATTTCAACTGGTCGTAGTAGTCGACAAGTATCGCGCTGAGCGGCACATCGAATTCCATCAACACCTGTCCCCAGGTCTGGTGGCTTAGCTGTGAATCCTTGGATAAGTACTCCATCCTGCGTTGCTCGCCACCTTTTTCGGAGTTGAGCTGCATAAGTGCTCCGATGTACTTGACCGGAGCCACTATGGTCACCTTAACCCATGGTTCGCGGGCCTCTTCTATCTCAGTCGGGTCAGGGAACTTAGAGGGGTTGTCCACCATTACCTCCTCGCCATCCCTTCTCAGGATCTGGTACTCCACGCTGGGTGCGGTGATCAGTAGCGTGAGGTTGAATTCGCGCTCCAGACGCTCGCGCACGATTTCCATGTGCAGCGTGCCCAGGAATCCGCAGCGGAACCCTGCGCCCAAAGCGTTGCTGCTCTCAGGCTCGTAGGTAAAGGAGCCATCATTCAGTTTCAGTTTGCCCAGGGCGTCCTGAAGCAGAGAGTAGTCGTTCGACTCAGCCGGATAGAGGCCGGCAAAGACCATTGGTTTCACCGCCCGGTAGCCAGGGAGGGCGGTTGCGGCGGGATGTGAAGCCTGTGTTATGGTGTCGCCGACTCCGCACTCCCGCACGTTCTTCAGTCCGGTGGCGATATAGCCCGCCTCGCCGGTGGTGAGTACGCCCGTGGGCACCAGGTGGGGCTTGAAGATGCCAATCTCAAGGGCCTCGATAGTCTTGCCGCTCGACATAACAACGAGTCGTTCGTTTGGGCTGATCTTCCCCTCGACAATCCTGACGTAGGCGAGCACGCCTTTGTAGTCATCGTATTTGGAGTCGAATACGAGGGCCTTCAGGGGAGCGCCTGCGTCGCCTTTGGGTGCAGGTACCCTCTCTACTATTGCTTCGAGAAGTTTGTCGACTCCCGTGCCCTCTTTGCCGGAAACAGGAATAACCTCGTCGGGAGAAAATCCCAGGACGTCGTTGATCTCTTCTGTAACTGCCTCAACATTCGCGCTGGCAAGGTCGATCTTGTTTACCACTGGTATCAGTTTCAGGTCGTGTTCCATGGCAATGTACACATTGGCTAGTGTCTGTGCCTGGATACCCTGGGTCGCATCTACAACCAGAACGGCCCCTTCGCAAGAGGCGATGCTGCGCGAGACCTCGTAAGCGAAATCAACGTGCCCTGGGGTGTCGATAAGGTTGAGTTGGTACTTCTCGCCGTCGCGGGCTGTGTAATCCATGCGCACAGCCTTGGCTTTGATAGTGATGCCCCGTTCCCGTTCCAGGGCCATCTGGTCCATCACCTGCTCGCGCATTTGGCGCTTGTCGATCGTGCCGGTCAGTTCGAGCAGTCGGTCGGCAAGTGTGGACTTGCCGTGGTCGATGTGCGCGATGATGCAGAAGTTCCTGATATGGTCTTGGTCCATAGTCGTGGGTTCAAAGCGGTTGCCGGAACTGGGCCCCCCACCGCTGTCGGTGGGCGGCCCGGAAGCACATTTCTAAGGTGACGGTCCCACCTGTTCGACGGAGAAAGGCCTGGGTACGTCCTTCTCCGCATTATCCGGCCTGCTCCGCCACAGTCCGAGCGGAGACTAGTGAAGAATGATAGCAAGAAAGGCACCGGGGCGCAAATCGTACAGGTGGTACACCGCATGCCGACGGCTGATATGGGTTCTCCGCAGTTGAAGCGGACCGCAGCAGGATGGTCCCGTTGCCCGGGTCTCGGGCATAGTCCGTCATGCGCCCCAATGGCCGCATCTTATGACTTTGACTTTTTTCGCGTGCGCCAACTTGGTACAATAGGAACCTGGCGTCGGTGCGATCTGGCCGTAGACACTCAGTCCATACAGGAGCTAACAGGTTTTGTCATGCCGAGTAATCTTAACAAACAATTGACTAGCGACGAATTGCGCGACCTATTCTTACACTTCTTTGTGGAGAAGGGCGCGCAGGTCCTGCCCAGTTCACCACTGGTGCCTAAGGGCGACCCGACCCTCCTCTTCACCACGGCAGGCATGGTGCAACTGAAGCCGTTCTTTCTCGGGCAGGCCATTCCGCCAAATAAGAGGCTCACATCTGTCCAGAAATGCTTCCGCACCACTGATGTCGACTGCGTTGGCGATTCGAAGCATCTCACCTTCTTCGAGATGCTGGGAAACTTCAGCGTCGGCGACTATTTCAAGAAAGAAGCCATAGCCTGGGCATGGGAACTGGTTACGGAAAGGCTGAAGCTGCCCGGGGAACGCCTCTGGACCACGGTATACCTTGACGACGATGAGGCATTCAAGCTGTGGCAGGACACGGGCGTCCCGACGTATCGAATTGTCCGCCTTGGCGAAAAAGAGAACTTCTGGGGACCTGCAGGCGACTCGGGGCCGTGCGGTCCTTGCAGCGAGATACATTACGATTACGGCGAAACTGTGGGTTGCTGTCGGGCCTCCTGCAACCCGTCATGTGACTGCGGCCGGTTTGTCGAGGTCTGGAACCTTGTATTCATGCAGTTCAATCAGGACAAACAGGGAAAGCGCACCCCGCTGCCCAGGCCAAACATAGATACAGGCATGGGGCTCGAACGCATAACCGCAATAATGCAGGGCAAGGACTCCGTCTATAAGACGGACATCTTCGCCGGATTGATCGAGCGCATCGCCACCATCTCCGGCAAGCCGTATGGTCATGATGAATCGGTAGACCGGGCGATGAGGATCGTTACCGAGCACTCCCGGGGGATTGCCTTCCTGATTGCCGACGGAGTACTTCCCGGGAACGAAGGCCGGAGCTACGTATTGCGACGCCTCCTGAGGCGTGCCGCGATGTTCGGCAGGAAACTGGGCCTCGATAGGCCGTTCCTTTCGGAAATATGCCGGACGATTGAGGAGTCGCTGGGCCGCGTCTATCCAGAATTGACACAGAACCGGGACCTTATCACACAAGTTGTTCAGTTGGAAGAAGAACGTTTCCAGAACACCCTTACCGCCGGGCTCGACAACCTGGCACAGATGATCGCCTCGAAAAACAACGGCGACAAAGTGATTTCGGGCCGGGATGCCTTCACCCTCTACGATACTTATGGATTCCCCGTCGAGTTGACACAAGAAATAGCCAGGGAAAAAGGCTTCTCCGTCGACATGTCCGTTTTCGAGCAGGAGATGGAAATCCAGAGAAAGCGTGCCCGCGAAGCATCCAAGTTCGGCAGCGGCGATGTGCAAGGCGTGGACTATTCTAAGCTGGACTTTCTGCCGACAGAGTTTGTTGGGTATGAGATGGCTGAGGCGTATTCCGAAGTAGTTGGCCTGACTGCAGATGGTTCGCCAACGGACCGGGCGTTGGAAGGCCAACTGGTGGAGGTCTTACTGGACAGGACGCCTTTCTACGCGGAGATGGGTGGACAGGTGGGCGACAAGGGCGTTCTTATCGGTCCGAACGGGCGTTTCGAGGTTGAAGATACTGTTTGGGTGCGGGCCGACCTTGTTGGACACCGTGGTCGTGTGTCCCAGGGTTCGCTTGCCATCGGAGAGACGGTCGAAGCGATGGTTGATGCCGAGCGCCGGGCGGACATCGCCCGCAATCACACGGCCACCCACCTCTTGCAGGCCTCATTGCGGATAGTATTGGGCGCGCACGTGCAGCAGAGGGGATCGCTGGTCGCACCGGACAGGTTCCGTTTCGATTTTTCTCATTTGAAGGCGATGACCCGCGAAGAGCTTGGTCAGGCGCAGGAGAGGGTCAACGATATTGTTCGCCAGAATCTCAAAGTCACCAGCAGGGTGATGTCCTATCGGGATGCGATCTCCGAGGGCGCGCTGGCGTTGTTCGGAGAGAAATACGGCGAGCAGGTCCGGTTGGTCCAGGTCACCGGCGCCCATTGTGGCAGCCCTTCCCGTATCTCGGAAGTTGGACCGGTGAGTTCCGAACTGTGCGGCGGCACGCACACCACAGCCTCCGGTGACATCGGACTCTTCCTGGTAACCGCCGAGACCAGCGTGGGCTCGGGGATAAGGCGTATCGAGGGCGTCACCGGACGCGCCGCGGAGAAGCTGGTTACTTCTCACGCGGGCATACTGCAGGACCTTTCCGAGAAGTTGAAGAGCCCATCCGAGGATGTGCCCATGAAGGTCCTGGGGTTAATGGAGAACCTCGATGTCGAAAGGAAGCGTGTAGTCCAATTGGAGCGTGAGCTCTCCAGGCAAGGAGCCGATTCTCTGGTATCGAAAGCGGTTTCGGTTGAAGGCATTGCGGTACTGGCGGCCAGGGTCGAGGCCTCGACCGTCAACGGCATGAGGGATACTGGAGATGTGCTGCGCAAGAAACTGAATAGCGGTGTGATCGCCTTGGGAGCAGTGGTTGAAGACAGGCCTCAGTTCCTTGTCATGGTTACGCCCGACCTGTTGCCGCGCGGCCTCAACGCCGGCGACATCGCAAGAAAGATCGCACAGGTTGCGGGTGGGGGTGGGGGCGGGCGTCCGGAAATGGCGCAGGCCGGCGGCAAGGACAAGACCAAACTGGATGAGGCCATTGGCCAGGTCAAGGGGCTGGTGCAGAAGGCGTTAGGGAAATGAACGGACCGATTCGTTGGGCCGAGTTGACTTGCGGGAGTGTATCTTGAGCCGTACGCTGTGCCTGGATGTGGGGGACAGACGGATTGGGGTCGCGGTGAGCGATCCGGAGGGGCTTCTGGCTGTCCCGGTGACGACCATCCAGACCAAGGACATCGAAACGTCGGTCAAAGCCATTGCCGAAATGGTGGCACGGTACGAGGCTGGATCTATCGTCGTGGGTATGCCCAACTTAATGAGCGGAGAGGCCGGTGAGCAGGCGCTGAAGGTCGAACAATTCGTTGTCCACCTTCAGGAACATATATCTATTCCAATTGAATGGTGGGATGAGCGGCTTTCAACTGTCGCGGCAGAAAAAATGATGCGGGACACGGGTGCCAAGAAGAGCCGTCGCGATGCCAATCGCGATTCCCTGGCCGCTGCGCTGGTACTGCAGGCATATCTCGATAGCCGGAGGATGCAACAGTTTTGAAGCGATACCTTTCTATAATCGGCTACCCGCTGGGACATTCCATATCTCCGGCTTTCCAGCAGGCCGCCCTGGACTACTACGGCCTGGATGTTGAATACGAGGTCTGGGAAACCAGTCCGCTGCAATTCGGCGCGGCGATCGGCGAACTGCGCTATCCAAGGAACATCGGGGCCAACGTGACCATCCCCTATAAGGAAGAGGTGATGAACTTCCTCGATGAGATCGATGAGATGGCCGCCGAGATCGGCGCTGTGAACACCATCGTCAAGGAAGAGTCTACCCTGCGCGGGCACAATACCGACGCGGCAGGATTCTTGAGGGCCCTCCGGGAAGATGGCCAATTCGATCCCGCCGGCAAGAATGCTACCATCCTGGGAGCCGGTGGAGCCTCTCGTGCGGTATGCCACGCGTTGATCTCGTCCGGGGTTTCTTCCCTCACGCTCGTCAACCGCTCGAAGGACAGGGCCGATGATTTGGCCGAGGCGTTGCGGGATACCGTCACAGCCAGGGGCTGGCAAGCTCGAATTGAAGTTGCTTCCTGGGGCATGCAGGAGACGACATCCGCATTGGAGGACAGCGCACTGCTGGTTAATTGTACTTCCATGGGGATGAAGCACGGAGGCCAGGAGAAGCTCTCCCCGCTCAAGGCAGACCGGATACCAGCCCGCCTCCTGGTGTATGACCTGGTGTATAATCCCGCCCTGACGCCCTTGCTAAAGGCGGCCGTTGCCGCAGGGGCACGCATATTGGGCGGGCTGCCGATGCTGGTATATCAGGGAGCAGCAGCATTTCAACTCTGGACAGGCAAGGAAGCGCCGGTAGACGCGATGCTTGACGCTGCCAGGGAGGCACTGGCATAGCTGCTGGAAATGCGTCCGAGGGTCGTCCCGATAAGATGAAGCTGGTCAAGGTGCACACGGCCTACGGACACCTCGAAGCCAGCGTCATGAAATCGCATCTGGAGGCGGAGGGTATCCCGTCTTTATTGAAGTATGAGAGCGCTTCCCAGGTGTTCGGAATCACGGTCGACGGCTTGGGCAAGGTCCACGTTATGGTGCCTGAAGAATTCGCCGAAGAGGCGAAGGAAATCCTGGAAGGGGAGCACTCACCCTAGCGGAGGCTGTCTGAAGACCGCATACTGCCATCTTGAGAGGTTGGGAACATGTCATTGCGAGTGTCCGAAGGACCGAAGCAATCCGTCCCGCAATGGCAGAGGGGAAACAAATCCTTGATCTTCGCCTTTTCGGAATGAACAGTTATGAGTAGCATCAAGAGACTGAGGGTAGGAGGAACAAAATCTTGTTCCGTTTCTTGACCGCAGGCGAATCGCATGGCAAGGGACTAACCGCGTTAGTAGATGGCATGGTGTCCGGCCTGCCTCTTACAGAGGAGGACATCAAGCGTGACCTGGTGCGCCGGCAGTGTGGATACGGGCGTGGTGGGCGCATGAAGATCGAACAGGACCATGCCGAGATAATCTCCGGCGTCCGCCACGGGAGAACGATGGGCAGCCCGATTGGCTTGCTTATCAGAAACCGCGACTGGGAAAACTGGCGCGAGGCCATGAGCGTCGAGGCGGTTGATTCAGAAATTCAGCGTGTGACCCGCCTCAGGCCGGGGCACGCAGACATGGCAGGCGCGCTCAAATACGATTTCGATGACGTGCGCAATGTTCTGGAGCGTTCATCGGCCCGCGAGACTGCGGCGCGGGTGGCTGTGGGGGCCGTGGCCCGCAGATTCCTGGGGCAATTCGGCGTATCGGTGCGCAGTCGTGTCTTATCAATAGGGCAGAAACGTGCAGGAGAGCAGGCGCATATTGATTGGGCAAGGGTAGAAGACTCGCCTGTAAGATGTGCGGATACGGCCACAGAAAAAGAGATGATCGAGGCCATAGATGCCGCCACAGAAGCTGGCGACAGCCTTGGCGGGACATTCGAGATAGTTGCCGAAGGCGTTCCAGTCGGTCTTGGGAGCTACGTGCAGTGGGACCGGAAGCTGAATGGCAGGATATCCCAGGCAGTGGCCAGCATCAATGGCATCAAGGGAGTGGAATTCGGTGGTGGTCTTGCCGTGGCAGACATGCGAGGCTCGCAGGCTCATGACGTGATCGAAGCATCAGCGTCCGGAGCGGCCCCGAAACGCGCCACCAACAAAGCTGGCGGGATCGAGGGAGGAATGAGCAATGGTGAGCCGATAGTTGTCCGGGCTGCCATGAAACCTATCCCCACCCTGGCGAAACCGCTGCCATCGGTAGACTTGAACTCAGGAGAGCAGGTGAAGGCGCACTTTGAAAGAAGCGATGTCTGTGTTGTGCCTTCGGCCTCCGTTGTGGGTGAGGCGATGCTGGCCATCGTGCTGGCCGATGCCATGCTGGAGAAATTTGGCGGAGACAGCCTGCAGGAGACCAGGCGGAACTTCAGCAGTTACTCTCAGCACCTCGCCAGCAGGCTGAAGCGGCGATGAGAGGCCCCAACTCACCCTGCAACATCTTCTTGACAGGTTTCTCCGCTGCCGGCAAGTCCAGTATCGGTCCGCGGGTAGCAGCCGCCCTTGGCTTCGAATACTTCGATACTGACGCCGAAATCTGCCGGATTGCGGGAAAGCCCATCGACGACATCTTCAAACAGGATGGCGAGCCTCAGTTCCGCGCCATGGAGAAGCGGGCGCTCGGGATAGCTTCCACGCGCCAAAACGCAGTCATCCCCACAGGGGGCGGGGCAGTCGTTGATTCCGATAATCGCCTCCTGATGAGCAACTCCGGCATGGTCGTCTTTCTTGAAGCAAGGCCGGAGACCATTCTGAGACGGCTGCAGGCAGATGTTGCCGGAGGAGGCCCTGTGCGTCCCTTGCTGGCGGTGTCCGATCCGCTGGGCCGGATCACAGAACTGAAGGAGAAAAGGCAATCATTCTATGCCTGCTCTGACTGGACGGTACATACCGACGACCTGACTCCGGAGGAGGTTGTTCAGGAAGTAATAAGGGGCTGGAGGTACTGGAGTCGAGCGCGTTGCGCAGGCAACGTAGCCGGTGAATCAGTTTCGGCGACGGTTACAACCGCCACACAGAATTATTCCATATGGGTGGGCTGGGACATCCTGGAGACTGTCGGCCAGAAGATGGCAGGCCTCGGCCTCAGGGGGGCGGCCTATATTGTGACAGATGAGACTGTGGCTTCACTGTACGGACAAAGGACAGCGCAATTCCTCAAGGATGCCGGTTTCAGGACTGAAACGCTGGCCCTTCCGCCCGGGGAAACGGCGAAGAACATGGAAAGTGTTGCCAGAATCTATGATTTTCTGGTGTCGCACCGGGCGGAACGGGGGGACACAGTCGTGGCGCTGGGTGGTGGTGTTGTGGGTGATACCGCTGGCTTTGCCGCTGCGACATTCAACAGGGGGATGAGACTTGTACAGGTCCCGACCACGTTGGTCGGCATGGTTGATTCCAGCATAGGTGGCAAAGTAGGCGTGGACCATCCCAGGGGCAAGAACCTGATCGGGGCCTTCTATCAACCCTGCCTGGTCGTGTCGGACGTTCAGCTATTGACTACATTGCCAATGAGAGAACTTTCGTCCGGATGGGCCGAAGTAGTGAAGCATGGCTTGATCGCGGATGCCGTCTATTTCCAATCGATGGAACAAAACGGAGCAAGCCTCAAGTCTCTTGAGCGGGAGATTGTCACCAGGATCATCTCAAAAAGCGTAGCCATCAAGGCTGATATCGTCAGCCGGGATGAAAAGGAAACAACAGGGCTGCGCACCCTGTTGAACTATGGGCACACCATTGCTCACGGAATCGAAGCAGCGACCGGCTACGGCAAGTATTTGCATGGCGAGGCGGTCGCCATCGGCATGGTCGGAGCCGCGCTTCTGGCCTGGAAACTTGGAATTGCCGGGCCAGATCTGGTAGAGCGACACCGCTCGGTGTTGAAGCAGCTTGGTCTTCCGGTGGACTGCCGGGATGCGAGTAAGGCAGACGTGTTGAAGGCGATGAAACTGGACAAGAAGATCGACCAGGGCGCCATACGCTGGGTGCTCCTTAAAGATGTCGGCTGCACGGTAGTCCGCAAGGACGTGCCTGCCGAATTGGTGGAAGGTGTTCTGGCGGACCTGGGCTTGGGCTGAAGGCGGCCCAGCTATTCACCTTCACACTGCGCCCCCCGTCGATGGAGAGAGGAACGGTCTGACTTGACTATGGTGGGAGCAGTCTCGCGGTGGGCTCTCTCTACCCCACGAACTTCGCAAACTTCGATGCAGGCTCCCTGTCCCTGGAGAAGCAGTTCACCGGGTCGCCCAGGTCGGGATATCCCAGTGTGATAACCAGGCTGATCAGATCATCTTCCGGTATGCCTAGCCTGTCCTTCAACACATCGGGATAGTCCCCGGGCGCTTTCATCGGACACGTGCCCAGACCCTTTTCTTCTGCTACCAGCATTATCGACATGGCAAAGAGACCCAGGTCGGTGAGCGTGTACGGTGTGAACGCCCGTCGCGTGTGGAGTATGATCGCCACAGGCGCGCCAAAGAACCGCAGAGCTTCCTCTGACCACCATATCCGTTTCGCCTTGTCTTCCCTGGCTATCCCCTTCGCTGCGTACACCTTGTAGCCGACGGTCCTGCGTCTCTCAATGTACTCGCCATCATACGGAGGATACTTGATCTCCGCTCGACCCGCCGGGTCCAGCTTGAAAGCCTCGACCAGGGCTCCGCCCAACTCATCCTTCGCCTTGCCCGAAACGACTACCGTTCCCCATGGCTGAGCATTGGTCCCGGATGGAGTCCAACGGGCAACTTCAAGTATTTCTTCTATAAGCTGTCGAGGGACGGGTTTTGGCTTGTAGGCGCGAATCGAGCGTCTTCGCAGGATCGCCTGGGTAACATCCATCGCTTTCTTCCTTTCGTGCAAGTCCACATGGACCGGCACAGCGAGTATAACAAATGAAAAACGAAATCCGAAATCCGAAAAGAGGAGTCGGAAGTATCTGGGGATTCTGGTTTCGCGCCTCGGATTCGGCCTCCGTTGGCATGTTAGACTAGTCTTAGAGCGTGGCTGCCGAAATATGGAGGTGTACCTGTGAGTACAGTGACCGGGACGCTGGTGGAACTGGGGAAGACGGGGGAGCTTGGTGATGGGGCCATGAAAGAGGTCGTCGTCCAGGGGCGCGCGGTGCTCCTGGCAAGGGTCAAGGACAAGTACTACGCTACAGAGGGCCGCTGCCCGCATATGGGCGGCAATCTGTCCATGGGGAAACTGGAAGGCACTGTAGTGACCTGCCCCAGGCACCAGTCCCAGTTTGACCTGACTGATGGGCGGGTAGTGCGCTGGACCGATTGGACGGGCCTGAAGCTGTCTATCGCCAAGCTGGCCAGGTCGCCGCGTCCGCTGAAGATGTACCCGGTCAGGGTCGATGGCGACCGGATAATGGCGGAGGGTCCAGTCTGACCCGGGCAGCGGACGCTATTGCCTCGATGGATCGCGGTGAAGAGTGACAACTTTGAAGGAGTATGCCTGTGGCGACGCTTGGCTGTTCAGCGGACCGTATCAAATCGTTGAAACCGCAAGAGCTGGAGGCTCGTCTCGAAGGTGATTCCAGGGGGGAATTCCTCCTGCTGGACGTAAGACAGCCGGAGGAATATGCCGAGGGTCACATTCCCGGTGCAGTCCTCATGCCGCTTGGCGAACTCGATGCCAGGCAATGGGAGCTGCCGAGAGACAAGAAGATCATTCTGTATTGCAGGGCTGGCCGCCGTAGCATTTCTGGTGCCATTGCCCTGTGCTCGCTGGGGTTCCAGGAATTGTACCACCTCGATGGAGGCATAAGCGCCTGGCCGTATGCGAGACTTAAGGGGTTGCCTGAGGACAGGCCCAGCCTGGTGTCCAGCGCCTCCAGCCATCGAGACGTGTTGATGCTGTCCATCAAACTCGAAAAAGGCTCAGTAGAGTTTTATTCGCGGGCAACCGAGAAGGTTGCTTCAGGAACGGCCAAAGAGCTGTTCAAGACCCTGGCGGCGGTGGAAGAAAGGCACATGCGCAAAGTGTATGACCGTGCGGTGGGCCTCCTGGGGCGAGGGTCTCTCCCGGAGTGGGAAGAACTGAAGACCTCACTTAAAGTTGACTACATGGAGGGCGGCATAGAGGTGGCCCCGGCTTTGAGTGGAATACCTGAACATCTGGAAGACGAGATGGAAGCATTAGAAATGGCCATCGAACGGGAGTACAGGTCGTACGATTTCTACCAGCGGGCCTCAGTCTTCGTTTCGGACTATGACACGCGCGCCTTTCTCCACAAGTTGTCCACTGAAGAGAGATGGCATGTGGAAGTCCTTCTTAACAGGATAGCCGAACTTACGCGGAAATAGCCGGCAGGAGAGCGCTTGATTCTTGAACGCATAAAATCCGATGGCCTGTCGCATAACTCGTATCTCGTCGGATCCCATGGGAACGCCGTGTTAGTGGACCCTCGCCGCGATTGTCAGGTATACCTTGACTCCGCCTATCGCCATGGTCTGAAGATAAACAGTATCTTTGAGACCCATCGGAATGAAGATTACGCCACGGGCTCGGTCGAGTTGTCCAAACGTTCAGGCGCAGGCATCTATCATGGACCGGGTTTGGACTGGAGGTTCGGCGCTACTCTGCAAGATGGCCAGGAGTTCCAGGTAGGCGACCTGCTCCTCACAGCGATTCACACGCCAGGGCATACCGGCGAGAGCATGACTTATGCTGTGTCCGACACCGGGTCCGGCCCTGCCAAAGTACTGGCCTTTACCGGAGATGCTTTGTTTGTCGATGATGTTGGAAGGGTTGACCTGCCCGGGCCAGCCCACACCGAAAGGCTCGCCCGGGCGCTATTTCAGAGCCTCCACGAACGTATTCTCCCGCTTGGTGATGGGGCGATACTGTGTCCTGCCCACGGCGGCGGTTCGGTATGTGGCGGCAACATATCCGATCGGGACGAGAGCAGCTTGGGGGTTGAGCGAAGTCAGAACCGGATGCTCAAGTTATCGGAAGAGGATTTCGTGTCAGAGAAGATTGGCGAGAGGTTGCATCGTCCGCCATACTTCGCCACCATGGAGAGGTACAACCTCGATGGCCCGCCTGTGCTCGGGCATCTTCCCGTTCCCGCCCGGCTGTCTGCGAAGGACTTCCAGCAGAGGATGGAACGAGGGGCAGTGGTAGTCGATACCAGGCTTCCGGCAGATTTCTGTGGCGCGCATATCTCGGGGTCGTATAGTATCTGGCTTTCCGGTGTGCCGCAGTTCGCCGGCTGGGTCCTGCCGTACGACAGGCCTATTCTGCTTGTGCTCGAAGATGAAAGCCGCCTTGATAATGCAGTGCGTTATCTGGTGCGGCTGGGCTACGACAAGATCGAAGGCCACCTGTGGAATGGCATGGAGGGCTGGTACAACTCAGGCATGGCGATACAGGGCCTTGCCGCGCTTTCAGTCCATCAACTGAGGGCTATGATGGCCCAGCGCGAGCGGCTGACGATACTGGATGTCAGGGGCGAAACGGAATGGAGCGCGGGACACATTGAAGGCTCGGTCAACATTTACGTCGGACATCTCGATCGGTCATTGTCACAGGTGCCGAAGGATGGGCCGGTCGCCGTGCTGTGCAACGTGGGAAGAAGGGCCAGCCTGGGAGCAAGCATCCTGCAGCGCGCCGGTTACCCAACCGTCTACAATGTCCTGGGCAGCATGACGGCATGGCGGGCGTCAGGTTATCCCGTCGTGACAGGCTGACTCTATTGAGCGCGCGCGTGCACTCCTCCCTCGCTCAAGAAAAACGGGGATGGAGGGAGAATGTACCCCCACGCCGTCATCCCGATCAGCGCGAGGGCTTTCTTGAAATAGGGGGAGCGTTGCCTTCTTAACATCGTCTCGCCCATAATATGTCAAAGGCTAAGGCACAACAACAATGGAACTGAGACATAGGATACTTGAATTCAGCGGCTCCAAGGAATATGAAACCTTGAAGGCCGAGCTGGACAAGCTAGGAGTTCGGTACAAGGTCACTTCGTTCGGGTCCATCGGCGGAGTAGAGAAAACATCCATTGAGTACTTCATCACCGAGGATGACCCTCACTATCCCCTTATCTCAAAGTTGATCGAGAAGCACGGCATCTACGTGCAGAGCGGTCTTCACTACTCTCAGGACGACATCAATGCTGCCGAGTGGCTATGGGCCACTGCAGGTGAGTACCAGTATCCCCAACCAGCAGACGTCCTTGGCTATCTGCAGGCGACCTATGATACTTCGAAGGCCTGTCCCGTATGCGGAATCGGGGCAATACAGAATAGACCTTTCCGACTGAAGCGCGACTTTACGCAGAAGAGGTTGCACTTCCTGGGACTCCACTGGGTGTTCGACGAGTTTTTTGTCAGACCAGAAGTGAAGAAGATCCTGCAAGAGAACAGAATGGGTGATATTGAGTTTGTTCAGCCTGTACTCCACGGTACAGGAGCGCCTATTGAGACCGTGTTCCAAATGAAGATTAAGGCTATATCTGGCCCCGGACTAGTAACCGAAGGCCTTTTTGCAGTGACCTGCAAGCTGAACAACGAAGAGGTGGTATCTCTCAAGAAGAAAGGGCTTCATCTGAATGTACCCAAGGACAAGAACATTTACTGTGGCCGGGTCAGATACCATTTCCCCCGGACGATGCCGTTGACATTCCGGCGGAACTCCATGCCGTGGTCTTTTGACGTTGCCAAGAGCCACGAGTATCTTGGGGGCTCGGTTCAAAGAATCATATTAGTAAGTCAAAGGTTCGCAAGTCTCGTTGGACAACATAAACTTCGAGGGCTCAAATTCACCCCTGTCAAGCTGGTCTGACCATAACTGCTTCTACGTACGCATGGAAGGGCAGACATCCCGATTAACGCCATGGTCTCCACAATCCCGATATTCACACTTGACACCACACATATCGATGTGTAGTATTCGATTCAGGTAGTTGCGGAGGGATGAAATGGCGACCAATCTAGCTATAGACGATGATCTTTTGGAACAGGCAAAGACCATCGGCAAGCACAAGACAAAGAAAGCTGCCGTGACGGAGGCTCTGGAAGAATATATCCGAAAAAGAAAACAGATCGAAGTGACGAAGGTCTTCGGTTCGATAGATTACGACGAGTCGTATGACTACAAGGAACAGCGAAGAAGGCGATGAACGTGTTGGTTGATACGTCTGTCTGGTCGTTGGCGTTGCGCAGAGGGACCTCAAAGGATCATGTCGTGAAAGCGGATTTGTCCGAGCTAATCGGCGAACTGAGAGTTCAGATCATTGGGCCAATCCGCCAGGAATTGTTGTCAGGGATCAGGTCGGAGCATCAATTCGAAGAACTGAGATCATACCTTACCGCATTCCCTGACCTACCCCTGGAAACCGCCGATTTCGAGAAGGCGTCCGAGTTTTTCAATATGTGTCGGCGACACGGCGTTCAGGGATCGAATACCGACTTCCTGATTTGTTCAGTGGCACTGCGTCGGGATTTGGAAATATTCACCTCCGACCGCGATTTCGTTGATTTCCGGCAGCACTTGCCAATAAAGCTATACTCGCCAAGAAGCGGGGTATAGACGACAGAATACGCGCAACGCGCTTGCATGCTTCAATGAATGGCAGGCACTCCCCAATCGTATGCACGGAAGGGCAGATATCCTCATGTCAGCGCACCGAACGATCTGTCCCATTGCTGTAGCCGTCTTCGTACCTGAAGATGTCTTCCACTGGCTGTTGGAAAAGGCGAGCGATTTTGAAGGCTAGAGGCAGACTAGGATCATATTTTTCTTTCTCAATGGCAATTACGGCCTGTCTGGATATTCCCAGCTTTTGAGCCAGGTCTTCCTGCGTCCAGTCATATTCAGCCCGCAGAACACGGAGTCTATTCTTCATTGGTAGCGCCTGTAGGCTATCGCATAGCCGATGAGTAAAGCTACCTCCATGAAGTAGCCACCATCCATAAGTCCGAAAGGCAGGCTCACTCCCGCCTTGATGATGAAGCCGATAAGAAAAATGACAGGAAGAGTTATCGCAAAGGCGATCGCCAAGCCTTCGAGTATAATTCTTTTCTGCACCTCGTCCTGCCCTCGCGCATAGCGGAAACACAAGATTATCTGGTAAACCAGTATGCTGACAGGCACCAGCCCAATGAGAATGCGGACCGCCAATCCCAACTTCAGGATCTCTAGAAGAACCGAGGCCGTGACCCAGGAAATCGCGATTAAGCCACTGACAACGTATATTGATTTATCCGTTACCCGTTTTTCCATTTCCATAGCTCCCTCTCTCCGGCTGCGCTGTGAATAATGTAACACACTATACGCTAAGTGTAAAGTAGCCATTACATACTTATTGGCAAGACTACCGGATGGAGAGGTTAAACCGATGATAGACATAAGACAACAGAGCATTTGGGCATCAGCAACCGTTGAGTTGCATAGTCTCAGTCCGTTGTCATAGGATGCACTGCATGAGGCCAACTGCGGGAGTAAAGAAACGCCCTAACCATAAGGTCTATCTCGCTGCGCTACGGAAGATGACTCCGGAACAAAGGCTCCTGAAAGCCTTTGAGTTGTCCGAGCTTTCCAGGCAGCTCTTCCTCCACGGCTTGCGAAAGCGTTTCCCCGAAAAGTCAGAGGTTGAGATCACGAAAATCTACATCGAGCGTCTCGAAAAATGTCACAACAGGAACTACTGAAGCGGGTCGTCGCGGCCCTCGACAGCGCTGGCATCGACTACATGGTGACGGGTTCAGTTGCCTCAAGCCTTCACGGAGAACCACGGTCGACGCATGACGTGGATCTCCTGGTTTCAATTGACATATCGGTGGCAGAGAAGCTAATCATGACATTTCAAGTACCCGCCTGTTACCTGGACCCCGAAGCGGTCAGGGGTGCCATCGCCACGAAAGGGATGTTCAACCTCATCAACATAGAAACCGGCGACAAAGCAGACTTCTGGGTACTTACCGACGAGCCTTTTGACCGGGCGCGTTTCGCCCGGAAGTATCAGGAGGAGTTTATGGGGGTTCGGATGAAGGTTTCCACCCCTGAAGACACTATCCTGGCCAAATTGTGGTGGGCCGATTTGGCCGGGGGCAGCGAGAAGCAGTTCGGGGATGCCTTGCGGATATACGAACTGCAATTCGAAAGGCTCGACCTTGGCTACCTCCTTGAGTGGGTTGAAAAGCTCAGTCTTGGCCCCCTCTGGGCACGGCTGCAGAAAGAAGCAGAACTCATATAGCCCGTTTTCTCACCACGTCTCTCTCCAGAAAGGCGGAACGCCCGTTATCCGAGTCCACCAAGGCCCTTCCCCACGCGGCTCGCACGAGACGATAGTGTTTCATGCATGCAGTGCCAAAAAGTTGGCTGGCGGCGTCTACCCTCCTGGGTCCCCTTCATCGGGACCAAGGGGATTCCGGCAATGCTCGGGATGCCAGCTTCCCCGTTTATGACATAGAATAAGTCATGCAGATTAGAGACCGGCACACACGCTTGAGCCCGATCCTGAGCCGGCAATGAAAAAACTGCTGTCGGACCCACAGGCATCTCTTGGCCTCAGGCTGGCATCCATCAACTTCCTGCTGAACATGGCGTTCGAAACATCCACCGTGTTCCTCGCCCTCTATGCCAGTGATGTAGGGGCGTCGCGCGTTCAGGTGGGCTATATAGTCGCGGCCTACGGCATCTCATTCTTCGTTGCTTCCGTAGTCTCCGGCAGGCAGTCCGATCTCCGGGGAAGGCTGGTCTTTATCAGGGTCGGCCTGGGGCTGTCCGTTCTGGCCTATCTTCTTCAGGTGGTTGCGACTTCTCCCTGGACCCTGGGTTCTGCCAGGGTCTTCGTCGGCGTGTGCCTCGGCACCTGCTCTGGGACCATGACCGCTTACGTTTATGAATCGCGTGGAGTTGTCGGTAAATTCATTTCAGTGGGTTCCCTGGGATGGTTCTTCGGGGCCGTAGTAGCGGCTTTGATGAAAGACTATCAGGTCCTCTTTGTTATCAGCGCTTTTGCCTCGGCGCTTGGCTTCGGCATTTCGCTGACGTTGAAGGAAATGCCCAACCATGGAGTGAAGGTATTGACTGCTCCACTTTCAGTCCTGAAGTCCAATGGCACAATATACCTGCCATTCTTCATCAGACAGATTGGCGCCCAGGCTGTGTGGGCGATATTCCCCCTGTTCCTGGCCAGCATTGGAGCCAGCAAGACCTGGATCGCGGTACTCGATTCCATCAACATGCTGGGGCAGTTCGTCGCCATGCGGTTCGTAGATAGGATAAACTCTCGAAAGACGATCGTCGCCGGCCTGGTACTGTCTGCAATTGTATTCTCCGCGTACGGTCTCGCGACCAACTACCTTCAGTTGGTCCCGGTGCAGGTCTTGCTGAGCATCGCCTGGTCCTTCATCTTTGTCGGGTCGATAACTTTCCTGCTCAAAGGGAATGTCGAGCGCGGGACCGCATCGGGCATACTCTATTCGCTGACGTTTCTTTCCGCGGGAATCGGGCCGTTGGCGGGAGGGTTGATATCACAGGTATGGGGCTTCAGCGCCCTGATGTTTGCCGCGTCCGGAATGTCTTTGCTTGGCCTGGCCTTGTCGCTCAGGTCGAGAAGATTGAGCCGCACCGGTAATCGCATGAACGGAAGAGACCAATGAAGACAGTGCTTTTCGTGTGCGTTGGCAATTCGGGCCGCAGCCAGATTGCGGAAGCTTTTCTGAACCATCTGGCTGAGGGTAGAGCGCGGGCGATATCTGCGGGGACCAATCCTGCCACGTCGGTCTCGCCCGAGGCGGTCCAGGTAATGAAGGAGGTGGGGATCGACATTGGCGCGGCTGTTCCCAAACCGCTGACGGGCCAGTTGTTATCTCAGGCCGACCGGGTAGTCACCATGGGGTGTGGAGTGGAAGGCGTATGCCCGGCCAACTTCGTCCCAACCGAGGATTGGGGGCTGGACGACCCTAAGGGCAAGCCGATAGAGAAGGTCAGGGAAATACGGGACGAAATCAGGAAAAGGGTTTTGAAACTGTTGACCGAACTGGAGACCAATGACGCGGGCCCGTTGAAAAGGTAGCCCGTTAGGCCGCCTTCACATTACTTGCTCGCGTAATTCCATTTACATTCGCTGTCCCCTCTCCCTCGATGGGAAAGGGTTAGGGTGAGGGTGAACCGCGTGTCCAGGGATTATCGCAAGGATTATGGGGAAAGACTACTTTCCAGTCTTGTGGAGCGTCCTGAGGCACCTGGTGCATATGTTAGCCCTTACCCGAACGCCGCCGAGAGTCAACGTAGCGTGGTGAGTGTTGGGCTGCCATGTACGCTTGGTATGCCGCTTCGAGTGACTCACATTGAAGCCTGTCATACGGGTCTTTTCGCAAAGTTCGCATCTACCAGCCAATCCGATTCTCCTGAACGGTCCCGCCCGGCGAGGGCAGAAACACTTCTTATTCCTCGTGAGCCTGCGCAACCACGCATTTCAACCAACCGTGGTCTCAGGTCCCCATCTTCCGGCGCGGTTGTAAAGCGACAACTATAATACTACAATCTCCGGTAAATGGACAATTCCAGCGCATGCCTGAGATAAATCAGTTGCAGTGTCTTGAAGGGTGCCAATTCCGCGAAATGGTGGCCGCCGGCTCGGTCTGGCTGGAGAAGAATGCACCTGCGATTGATGCCATAAACGTGTTTCCGGTGCCCGACGGTGACACCGGAACAAACATGCTGCTTACAATGCGTTCTGCAGTTGAAGAGAGCTACCGGGCCCCCGATGGCAGCGCATCAGCGATTGGCAATGCCCTTGCACATGGGGCATTAATGGGTGCCCGGGGGAACTCAGGCGTGATACTTTCACAGGTCCTTCGCGGCATTGCACAGAGCCTGGAAGGCCGCCACTCAATCCATTGCACTGATATCGCCCACGCTTTCAAGAAAGGGTCAGATCAGGCCTACAAGGGAGTGGCTCGACCTGTCGAGGGCACCATGCTGACTGTGATGCGGGACGTGGCAGATGCCGCTGCTGCTCAGGCCGCGGCGCAGGAAGCCACCGCTGAAGGTGTCCTGGAAGCAGCGGTCAACGCGGCCAGGGAGTCCGTGGCCAGGACGCCGTTGCTGTTGCCGGCACTGCGAGAGGCAGGGGTGGTCGATGCGGGAGGGCAGGGGCTTCTGGCATTCCTGGAAGGAGCGTTGTACTATCTCAGGGGGGATCGGGCCCCATTGGATGGCCCCGGAAAGGGTCTCTTTCTGAATCCTGTCCCTCTGGCATTGCGAGTGGATTCCTTATCTTCTCAAAAAGAAGAGCCGTACGGCTACTGCACCGAGTTCATTATTGAGGGCCAGGGCCTCGATGCAAACAAGGTTATGTCTCAGATGAACAGGAAAGGGCAATCCGTCGTTGTCGTCGGAGACGAGAACATGGTGAGGGTCCATGTGCATACCCTCGATCCGGGCGCCGTCCTGCACTACGCGCTGTCCAAAGGCAAGTTGCACCACATAAAAATCGAGAATATGGATGAGCAGCACAAAGGGTTCGTGCAGGCTGCTGCCCCGGAGAAAGCCGCAACCGGCATAGCCATCGTCGCGGTCGCTCCCGGTCCCGGTCTGGCAGGCATATTCAAGAGCCTTGGGACTGCATGCGTGATACATGGCGGACAGACCATGAACCCGAGCGTCCGGGACATGCTCAAGGCAGTCGAAAGCACTGGTGCGGATGAAGTGATCCTGTTGCCAAACAACAAGAACGTGGTCCAGTGCGCAGCTAAGGTTCCGTCGCTTACTTCCAGGAAAGTCGTTATAGTGCCCACTTCAAGCATCCCGCAGGGAATCGCAGCGCTGATGGCCTTCAATTTCGAACAGGGAACAGAGGAAAACGCCTCGACTATGCTGCGCCAGGCTGGAAACGTGAAGACCGTCGAGATTACAATAGCGGCGCGTTCCACGAGGGTAGGCGGCATCGAAGTCAGAAAAGGGCAAATCATCGGACTGCTGGATGACTGCCTTGTGGCCGCAGGAGATGCAGTCGTTGATGTGATGGAGAAAACCCTCGCGAAAGCGGTATCGGCGTCCGCGGAGTTGGTGACTCTGTACTATGGTTCAGATGTGTGCGAGGCCGACGCGAAAGAGGCGAAAAGAAGGCTGTCCCTCATCTACACGGGGCTGGAATTCGAAGTGGTTGAAGGCGGTCAACCCCATTATTATTACATTGTGTCAGTGGAATAGGAGGCATCGTGGCAGTACGCATAGTAACTGATAGCACATGTGATCTTCCTCGAGATCTGGTGGCAAAGTGGGGCATAACGGTTGTTCCGCTCCTGGTACGCTTCGGCCTGGAATCATTCCGTGATGGTGTGGACCTTGACGCCAGCGAGTTCTATCGCAAGCTGACCAGCGGGGGCGTGCTGCCTACCACTGCGGCGCCTGCCCCTGGTGTTTTTGCTGAAGCGTATCAGAAACACCTCTCAGAAGGAGACCAGGTGGTTTCACTGCACATATCGAGTAAGCTGAGCGCGACCTACGGCTCTGCATTGAACGGAAAGGACCATGTGGGACAGGGAAAGCCAATTGAAGTCATAGACACGCTGTCCGTCTCGCTTGGGCTTGGCCTGCTGGTGCTTGAGGCGGCTCGTGCCGCGAAAGAAGGGGCAGGTTTGACCGAGATATCGGCCATGGTGCGTTCCCTGGTTCCAGGCATGCGGCTGTATGGCGCCTTCGACACGCTGGAGTTCCTGCATAAAGGCGGAAGGATCGGCGGCGCAAAAGCGATGCTGGGCTCATTGCTGAATCTGAAACCGATGGTGGTGGTGCGTGACGGCGAAGTCCATCCATTGGAAAGGGTGCGCACGAGGGCAAAGGCGGTCTCCCGCCTTGTCGAACTAGCCTCCGCGGGAAACGCAAAGCGAATAGGGATATTGGACGCCACCACCCCTGCCGACGCGGACGAACTCTCCAGGCGAATAGCCGGGGCGGCGCCCGGGAAAGACATAGTCAGGTCACAATTCGGGCCCGTGCTGGGTACTTACACCGGGCCCGGTGCATTGGGTGTAGTCAGCTTGGAAGGGAAATGAAGAGTTCCTTAGATGTCGTTCTGAGCGAAGCGAAGAATCTCTCCCGCCGCAGCGGCGGGCCGAAGTTACCCGGTATGGACTCAAACTTCTTCTCGTATTGATGAGGAATCGCAGGGGGTCCTCGGAGGAACACGCGATAATGACAGGCTGGGGCGCAGGTTCCCTTTCTGCATCTTGGCTCGGACACAGGTCTTGCAGATTTGTCCTCTGAAATAGATACTCTGCGTCGTATTCTGGAACTGGAAGTGTCCCGGGGCTTCGATGACCGGGCGGTGATGGGCGGGTTAAGTTCCTTCCTCAAACGGTGGACCGGTACGCTTGATCGCACGGCCACTGACCGGAAGCTGCTTTTGGAAATCCAGAGGCTCAGAGGCGACGGAATCCACTATTCAACCTGGGACCGCGAACGCAGGCAGCGTTGGGTGGAGGCTCTGACTGATTGTTTGACCGGGACGGAGAAGAGGTCTGTGCCAGACGGGAATCGCGAAGAACCTCAGGGCGCAAAGTCCAATCGATCTGTCCAGCCTGCCAGGTCCTCCCCACAGCCTCAGTCCGGCGTTGCTTCTGCCTCCACTGTGCGTCTCGAAATGCCAGTTGCCAGTTTGCATGGCGTCGGGCCATCTCTGGCGGCGAAACTTGAGAAACTGGGCGTTGCTTCGGTCCGGGACCTGCTGTGCCTTTTTCCCAGGAGGCATATCGACTACAGCCAGACCAAACCCATCAGGGACCTGGTGGAGGGTGGGGAGCAGACAATCGTAGCCAACGTGTGGCAGGCCGGAGTAACCCAGTTTGGGCGCATCAAGGGGACAGAGGCCGTAGTGGGGGATGAAACGGGCAACATCAGGGTAGTCTGGTTCAACCAGCCGTGGGTGGCGCAGAAGCTCGCGGTAAACGCCCGGGTCGCCCTGAGCGGCAGGGTGAACGTATTCCGCGGTGAGCGGCTATTCGAATCTCCGGAATGGGACCTGGTCGAAGAGCGTGACCTGATCCATGCCGGACGGTTGGTGCCGGTGTATCCGCTGACGAAAGGTCTCTATCCCAGGCAGATACGCAACTTGATGAAGCGTGTGATCGACTCCTGGGCCTGGCAGGAACGGGAGTTCTTGCCTGACGAAATCAGGGAACGGCGAAAACTTATCGGTCTCACGGAAGCCTTGAAGCAGGCGCACTTCCCCGAAACGCTGGAACTGCAAGGGCGGGCCCGCGAAAGGCTCGCCTTTGATGAACTCTTCGTCCTTCAGCTTGGAGTTCTGGCCAGAAAGAAAGACTGGCAGGAAGGTGAGGAAGGCAAGCCTTTGAACTCCTCGTCGGACGGCGTAGGCCGTTTCCTCAAAGGGCTGCCGTTTCAACTGACCAGTGCCCAGAAGCAGGCAATGAGCGAGGTACTTAGCGACATCGGACGCCTGCGCCCGATGTCCAGGCTACTCCAGGGTGACGTGGGCAGCGGGAAGACTGTTGTTGCCACGGCGGCCCTGGTGGCGGCTGCTGAGTCAGGGTTCCAGTCAGCCTTAATGGCCCCCACCCAGATTCTCGCGGAGCAGCACTTCAAGACCATCACCAGGCTGCTCCAATCCACCGATACCTTCGAAGAAAACGGCATCCGTTACCATTCTGGCCTGCTTTCCCGCCCCTTAAGCGTGGCGTTGTTGACTGGCAGCACAGCGGAAAAGAAGAAAGGGCACATATACGAACGGATCAAGGCGGGCGAGGTCGACATCGTCATCGGCACGCATGCGTTGGTACAGAAAGGCGTTGAATTCGATCGCCTGGCGATGGTAGTGGTTGACGAGCAGCACCGCTTCGGGGTCATGCAACGGGCGGCGCTCAGGCAGAAAGGGTTCAATCCCCATTTGCTGGTGATGACCGCCACTCCCATACCCCGCACCCTGGCATTGACACTTTTCGGCGATCTCGACATATCTGTTATCAGCGAAATGCCACCCGGAAGGCAGAGGGTGAAGACTCGCTGGTTGTGGCCGCAGCACCGTGCCAGGGCTTATGAGTTCGTCCACCGGCAGGTTGGCGAAGGCCACCAGGCCTTCGTGATATGTCCACTGGTCGAAGAATCCGAGGTCATCGAAGCTAAGGCCGCAGTTACGGAGTTCGAAAGGCTGTCGCACGAAGTCTTCCCTGACCTCCGCCTGGGCCTGCTCCACGGTCGCATGAGTGGGAACGAGAAGGAAGACGTAATGCGGCGTTTCAGCGAGAAGGGCTTCGACATACTGGTTTCCACGGCAGTAGTCGAGGTCGGGATAGACGTGCCTAACGCAACTGTTATGCTCGTCGAGGGTGCTGACCGGTTCGGACTGTCCCAATTGCATCAATTCAGGGGCCGGGTGGGAAGGGGCGAGGCACAGAGCTACTGCATTTTGCTGTCCGACAATCCTTCGCCCGAAGGGCGGGAGCGCCTGGCACTCATCGAGCGCACCTGGGATGGTTTCCTGCTTGCCGAAGAAGACATGAAGCTCAGGGGGCCGGGAGAATTCTTCGGGACGAGACAGAGCGGGCTGCCGGACCTGCGTATGGCAAAGCTTTCGGATGTCGCGATACTAGAACAGGCCCGCGAGGAGGCTGTGCGCCTGTTTGAGAAAGACAGGGACCTGAAGTCCCCCGGCTATGCTTTGCTGCGGGCCAGGGTTGCCCGCATGTGGAAACAGGAGACCGAGGTCAGCTAGGGAGCCCTACCCCCTCCTTCTTCCCTGTTTCTGTCATTGCGCGCGTCCGCAGGACCGAAGCAATCCGTACTATCCTGACACTATCTCGTCATTCCGGACCGTTGATCCGGAATCCAGTCGGCCAACAGCTATCCGCTAACAGCTAACACCTAACAGCTATCAGCTATCAGCCAACAGCTAACTCTTGACAGTGAGCAGGCCACTCCTTACACTTAATGTAAGGATTATTATCACTTACCAGGAGGTGAATCATGATTGTGGCAAAAGTAACATCCAAGGGACAGATAACCATTCCCAAGAGTGTACGGGACAGGATGGGGGTCCATCCGGGGGAGAGTGTGGGCTTTGAGGAAAAGGATGGACTTCTGGTCATCCGCAAGGTGGTCATCAAGTCGCCGTTCGACAAGTGGGTGGGCAGGTTGAGCCATCTGGAAGGGCAACGCAGCGACGACCTGGTCAGGGAGGCTCGCGGCCATGATAACGTCCGTTGACACGAACATAATCCTGGATGTGCTGATTCCGGGCCAACCCTTCGGCGAGTCTTCAAAGAGGCTTCTGGACCATCATCTGGCAAATGGGAAGCTCATCATTTGCGAGGTAGTTTATGCCGAACTCGCATCCAGTTTTACCTCCGAAAAGGAACTCAAACAGTTTCTTGCTGACACCGGAATCGGGCTTGTCTATTCCAACGAAAAGTCGCTCTATGCCGCCGGCAAGAGATGGGCGGAATACGCCAAGCAAGGAGGGAGGGACAGGTTTACGTGCGGCAAGTGTGGGCATGCTTTTGCGGTAACCTGCCCGCAATGTAAGACGAAGCTTGCAAAACGTCTCCATGTATTGGCCGATTTCATCGTCGGCGCTCATGCCCTGGTACAGGCCGACTGCATGCTTTCGCGGGACCTGGGCGTCTACAAGACCTATTTCAACGACCTCAATGTGGTAAGTTCGTTATGACCTACAAGAAGAAACTCATCGAAGTCGCCCTGCCGCTGGAGGCGATCAACGTGGCCAGCGCGCGGGAGAAGTCTATACGGCATGGTCACCCAAGCACGCTGCACCTGTGGTGGGCGCGGCGACCGCTCGCTGCGGCGCGAGTCAATGGGGTTTTGTCGCGACGGTCGCCAGGGGCGGCCAAGGGCCGCCAACCCTGCTCCAACGTTCGGTCAACCATTCCCTGGCCAGCCGTATATCTCGCCTGGACTGCCCCTCATCCAACGCATTTTAGCCGAACAATTCCCGAAGCTGCCGAACGGTCGCAGCCACCCTATTTGTTTCCGCCGGAGAACCTGGCGCTCGCCACCTGAGAACGAACGGCCTGACGTTGCAAATCCCCCAGAACTCGCCCATAATGGCTGCCAATCTCCTATGTGCAATGTATTGGCTTGGTGAACGTATATAGATACAATTCCGATATTTGACGGATACGATTGGATAACAGCGTAATATGATCACTCGCCTCAAGCAACTCAGGGAACTGAAGGCCTTATCCTTAAGTGACCTGGCCGACCTGAGTAGAGTCACAATAAACCGCATCGAAAACGGTAAACAGAAACCAATGCCTCGCACGTTGCGGCGGTTGGCGGCCGGGCTCGGTGTTTGCGTGGAAGAACTCACCACGAAACAGCCCAGGTTGTTCGAGGGCAAGGAGTAACATCATGGTGATGCCAAAGAGCGACCTTGCCGGCGTTCAGGCCAAAGTGCCATTCCAGAAGTCTTTTTCGGGTCATGAGACATTCGCCTTCCGATTCGGTTGGCTCAAGAAGGGCATCGACCAAGCTTAAGCGAGAGAGCGCCGAAGAGTACTGCTCAAAGAAGGGTTGGCGTTCCGCCCTCTTGTGATAGAGCATTGACAGCAGTGTACATGTAAGTGTACACTTGCAACGAAGTCCTGCCGGGGAAGTTGATGTCCTATCATATAGAGATTGCGCCCGTGGCCCTTGAAGCACTGGAGGCCATTGTTGATCGGCGGACCCGCTCCTCTGTGGTTCGGCGTATTGATACTCTGGCCGAAGAGCCCAACAAGCAAGGCAAACCGCTTCGGGGCTGGCTGTCAGGATATATGAGCGTGCGCGCTGCCGGCCAACGATACCGGGTAGTTTACCGGATTGACTCGGCAGAGAGACGGGTAACAGCGTACATGGTCGGTATTCGAAAAGAAGGCAGCCGCCAGGATGTCTATGTTCTGGCCCAGCGGCTCGTGGAGCGGGGTTTGATATAGGGAGGTCATATGGTCATGAACAGAGAGACTGAAGAATTAACAACCGTGAACGCGCGCAGAGAACTGACTAGGCTGCCGGAAAAATTGGGGGCGCATCCAGCTACGGTAGCCGTTACCCGAAGAGGAAAACCGGTTCTCGCGATCCTGACCTGGGAGGACTATCAATCCATCGTGGAGACCCTGGAGATCCTCAGCGACGACGAGGCCGCAGCGAGCCTGCGGCGAGGTATCCAGGAGGTCAAAGAGGGGAAGGCAATCCCCTGGAGGAAGGCCAAAGCCCGGCTCGGGTACGTAACTGAGTAACAGCCTCCCTTGACCGGGTCTTCACCCTCAAGGTGCAGAGCCACCGCTTTTTTCAAGTTCTCCAGTGTTTCGTCGACAGTCTTACCCTGGGTGACGACTGCGAGCTCAACGCATTCGGCAACATATTGGTGTTCGCCCCTGCGCACATGCCTCGTGCATCGGATGTCTATTGCAGAGACGGCGGTGGGTGTTTGAGCCAGAAGTTTCCGGTAGAGGCGCCAAAGGCCAAAGTGGTTCGCTCGGGTTGCGGGCCACGAGAAGAGATTCTTCATTTCGTTCAGAATGACATCCGGTGGGCGGATTGCTTCGTTTCTCCGCTGACGCTTCGAAGCCTCGCAATGACAGGATGACACGCGGTCACGAGGAGAGATTCTTCGCTTACGCTCAAGAATGACAGAGATGGGCCACGGGTGCCTGTATAGCTCGTTCTACACCAAACGGATATTGGACTCGCGAAGGCCGTCCGGAGAACAGCCAGTGTCTTGCGCAACGTGGGTGAGCACGACACGGTGTTGAAAAGCCCGTGATGGACTGGCCGTTATCAGTTGCGTGACGTTGCCCCAAAACGATATTATGATGGTGTCATAATGGAGCCATTATGGAGGTGCGCCAATGCCTACCAACGTATCATTGAAAAATGTGCCTGATGATGTGGTAGACAAACTTCGTAAACGGGCGAAACGTCACCATCGATCGCTTCAAGGCGAATTGATGGCTATCATCGAGGAAGCCGTGGGCCCTGACAGGCTCTCGGTGGTCCAGGCGGAGTCCCGTCTCAGAGAGCTACGCCTTGGAACGGGAGACGAATCCGCATCCTGGCTTAGAGAATTGCGCGATGCCCGCTAAAGTTGTAGACGCCTCGGTTATGGCAGCATGGTGCTTCCGAGAGCCGCGGGCTTCGGAAGCCATGGGAATACTTCGGGGTTCCGAGTTGCACGCTCCCCTTCTTTTAGCCTACGAGCTGACCAGCATCGCCAGAAGGAAGGCGCTGGCCTACCCTGAACAGGCAGCAGTCCTGGAGGAAGCTCTTCAGATGGCGTTCGCAGTCAGAATACACTGGAGCGAGGTTGACCACCTCGCTGTGCTCCGTCTTGCCCTGGATGCCAATCTCACCACTTATGACGCGTGCTACCTCTACCTGGCAAGGAAACTCGGTGCAACCCTCGCTACGTTTGACCAACATCTTGCCCGGGCAACCCTGACAGACTAAAGACCCGGGTGGCACCGGGCTATCGGGCCTCCTTTCCTTCTTTGGTCTGTCCTTCCCATAGTAATGACAGGACGAAACGCGGGCATGAGGAGAGATTCTTCGCTTACGCTCAAGAATGACATCCGGGAGAGGATCTTCGCTAACACTCAGGACGCTGCGGCGGGTTAGATTCTTCCCCATGGTCAGAATGACTGGCGGGGGCAAATGCATGGCCCTCGTCCATCGACATGCTCAGGCCAGGCTTGTGCAACCAAGGGCATGGACCGATTGTCGCTGGCATTCCCACGCTCGGTTGGTGTATCATCGAAGTCCATTCTTACCGAACATTTGAGGATCTGATGATTAAGGACACTATAGCCGAATCGTTGACCAGCGCGGTGGCCGAAGCGCAGAAGAAGGGTCGCCTGATGAGCGTTGCGCTGCCCCCGTTGACCGTCGATCATGCCCAAAGGCCGGAACACGGGGACTATTGTTCCAGCCTGCCCCTGAAGCTTGCGCGCGGCCTTGGCTTGCCCCCCATGGAAATAGCCAGGCGGCTGATCGAAAGCATGCCGCCGCTTCTGGAGGTGGACAGGGTCACCGTCGCTCCGCCCGGGTTTATCAACTTCGTCTTGAACAAGCGCTGGTTGGCGAGTCAGGTTGAGGAGATACTGAGGGCAGGTGATGATTTTGGGAAGATAGACCTGGGACGCAATGCCAGGGTCCAGGTAGAGTTCGTCAGCGTAAATCCGACCGGCCCGTTGCATATCGGCCATGGCCGCGGAGCGGTGCTCGGAAGCACCCTGGCCTCAGTGCTGGGTTCCTGCGGCTACACCGTGGAAAAGGAATACTACATCAATGATGCCGGCAGCCAGATAGAGGCTTTCCACCGCTCTCTCTTTGCCCGCTACCAGCAGCATTTCGGCAGCGCCGCGGAGATGCCGGCGTCGGGGTACATGGGAAGCTACATGGTCGAACTCGCCAACGAGATGGCGAACGAGTACGGTCGCAAGTTTCTCGATATGCAACCCGAGGTCGCAGTCAAGGAATTGGGCGAAATCGGTATCGGTCGTATGATCGGGCAGATTCGCGCCGACCTCGAGATGCTCGGCGTCTCCTTCGATGTTTGGTTCAGGGAGAAAAACCTCTTCGAGACCGGGCTATACCAGAAGGTTATGGGGTTGCTGGTTGAGCGGGGGTACGTGGCAAAGAAGGAAGGCGCCACCTGGTTCGTATCCACCGCCCTTGGCGAAAGCAAGGATAACGTTCTGGTGCGAAGCGATGGGTCCCCTACTTATTTTGCCTCCGACATCGCCTACCACTACGACAAATTCGTTCAACGTGGTTTCAATAAGGTCATCGATATCTGGGGAGCCGATCACCAGGGGCATGTGTCCAGAATCAAGGCTGCGGCAAGCGCCCTTGGCATCGAACCGGAGAGGCTGACCGTAATTATCACCCAGATGGTGGCCTTGAAGCGGGGCGACGAGCTTGTCAAGGTCTCTAAACGAAGCGGGGAGTTGATCACTCTCAAAGAACTCATGGAAGAGGTTGGGCCTGACGCCTGCCGCTTCGTCTTCCTGTCGCGCTCGGCAGATGCGCAGATGGACTTCGATGTCGACCTCGCAAAGAAACAATCGGCCGAAAACCCCGTCTACTATGTCCAGTATGCCCACGCGCGCATTTCCAGCATCCTGCGTTTAGCAGAGGAGAAGGGCATGAAGTACGCTGATGGCGATGTGGCGCTTCTGGATACGCCTCAAGAGATAGAGTTGATACGCAAGATGCTGCTCTTCCCCGAAGTGCTGGAAACTGTTTCACTGACGCTCGAGCCGCACCACCTGCCTTACTATGCCACTGAATTAGCCACGGCTTTCCACGACTTCTACACCGACTGCCGGGTCATATCCTCAGACGAATGCCTGTCGGCGGCGCGGCTAAAACTGGTGCAGGCAGCCAAACTGGTGCTGGCGCGGGTCCTTCGTCTGATGGGCATGACAGCCCCCGGGCAAATGTGACCGGGACATTATGTGACCAAAGTCGTGGAGGGCTTCAGGCCCGCCCTGTATCCTGTCATCAGAGGCAATCATTAACGGAGGAAGGCAATGTTCGCAGCTAAGTGCCCGGGATCAGAAACAAGGAACCTCACGATTGATGAAGTGAAGTGTCCTCATTGCGGCGAGGTGGAAGAAATATTCTCCAATGAACTGAGGGCGAAATGTCATAACTGCGGGAACTGGGTATACAAAGAACAAACCCCTTCCTGTATTGACTGGTGCGCAAAGGCCAAAGAGTGCATAGGGGCAGAAAAGTATATGGAACTGAGGGGGTTCAAAGAGCAGGAGGCTCCTGCAAAAAGCTAGCCAGTAACATCAAGAGCGTATTGGTTTTCCGGAAACGGTGTGGCCTGTTCGACCCGGGGTGCGGGTTCAGCGGGCCACTTTTGTTTTGGGGCACTTGAGCAAGTTCGGATAATGTTCTACCCTGCACATCGTATTTGACACTTCATAAGGAGTACCCTCTGTCTTATGCTGACTCGACTTGTCCTCCGCGCAAGGTTCGCAGTAATTGGCATCATGATAGCCGTCATGGCTATCGGGGGCTACAGCCTGACCCGTCTGAAGGTCGAAATGTTGCCGAATATCGACTTTCCTCTGGTTACCGTCTCGGCAGTGTATCCTGGAGCATCACCGGACCAGGTCCTGAAGCAAATCACGGTTCCTATCGAAAACGCCATAAAAGGGGTCCCGAACGTGGACGCCGTGCGTTCGACTTCGGCGCCGGGTTTGGCGCTGGTCCTCGTCGAAGCACCTTTCGGCAAAGATATGAAGGCCATGGAACAGGAAATCTCCAGCCGCGTCGGGGGGCTCGCATTCCCGGCCGGCGTCAAGCCCAGTGTGGCGCGAGCCAATCCGGACGCATTCCCCATCATTGAGATAAGCGCCTTAGGCGATCGGACTATAGAAAGCCTCCAGGCCGTGCTGACTTCACAGGTATTGCCCGAGCTCAAAAAGGTCCCCGGCGTTTTCAGCGCCGACCTTCCGCTGGGGGTTGGCACAGGTCTCTCCATCACGCGCACCAACGGCTTGCCCAGCCTCGCCATCAGCGTCCTTAAGACATCTGATGCGAACACAGTTGAGGTTTCCAACGGTGTCGAAGCCAGGTTGAACACCCTGAAAGCCACATTGCCGGCAGATATCAAGTTTGTCGAGATATCTAATCAGGCGCCCGGCATTCAGAGTTCGGTCAGCGAACTCCAGAGAGAAGTGCTGCTCGGTGCGTTCCTTGCTGTCGCGGTTATCTTCGCTTTCCTTCTGAGCTTCCGAGCGACTCTGGTGACCAGCATTGCCATACCTGTCAGCGTCCTGGCCGCCTTGACCGTCATGCACTTGCAGGGAATGACCCTCAATATCCTCACCCTGGGAGGCCTTGCCATTGCCGTCGGGCGGGTCGTCGACGATAGCATTGTGGTAATGGAAAACGTCTATCGCCATATACAAATGGGGGATGACCGCACGACGGCAGTAATCCATGGTACCAGAGAAGTCGCCGTCCCTATCATTACCTCGACGGCCACAACCATTGTGGTATTCTTGCCTCTTGCACTCGTCGGGGGCTTTGTGGCGGTCATCTTCCTGCCGTTTGCAATGGTGATCACGTATGCCCTGCTGGCCTCGCTCCTGGTATCCCTGACGATAGTGCCGGTGCTGGGCAGCCTGCTCATCACTAAGAGCGGGAAGCCACGCAGGGAAAGCCGTGTCACCAGCATCTACTCCTTGCTTCTCGGCCAGGCACTGGCCCACAAGAAGCGCGCATTGCTTATCGCGGCCGCCCTTTTTCTCGTCAGCCTCACTGCGCTCCAGTTCGTTCCCATGAGCTTCCTGCCTGACAGCGGTCAACAGGTATTGAGCGTTAAGATGGCGGTGCCAGGCGCCCAATCGACCAGCGATGTAATCACGCAACTCGATCAAGTGGAGGCCATCCTGGCGAACGAACACTTGCAGGGCTCGGTGGATAACTACCAGTCCACCATCGGCTACGCGCGAGCCTTCGGCCAAACCGGAGGCAGCGACTCCGCTACCATTGAGGTCCAGTTGCATGAAGGCGTCAGCGCAGATGAAACGTCGGCCCGTCTGCGCCGGGATCTGGCCGGCCAGGGGCGAGTCATCCGTATCTCCCAGGCCAGCGGAGGCACGCCCTCGTCCAGCAACCTTCAGATGGACCTGCTGGGATCGGACTACGCTTCGCTCACCAGCGCGTCGGCAAAGGTTGTCGCCTCACTTCAGGCAATCCCAGGACTGCAGGATGTCAAGGATGACTCAGTGAAGGACGGCCAGGCCAACGGGGCCGGCGCGCCCATCACCCGTGTCGACGGGCAACGCGCGGTCACTATTACGGGGACGATCACGGACGAGAACACCCAGGCTGTTCAGTCGGCCGTGACAAAGGCTGTGGACCAGGTTGGTCTCCCGCAGGGGGTCACCGTGAAGACCGGCGGCTTGTTCGCAAGTTTCAACCAGGCATTCTCCCAGATGTTCATTGCCATGTTCTTGAGCATCATCCTGGTTTACCTGATTATCGTGGTAAGCCAGCGGTCGTTTGTTACCCCGTTCGTGATCATCCTGAGTCTGCCGCTGGCCAGCATCGGCGCCTTTGGAGCGTTGGCGGTGACACGCAGTTCCCTCGGACTCCCGGCGCTCATCGGGCTCCTCATGCTAATCGGCCTCGTGGTCACCAACGCCATCGTCCTCATCGCCATGGTGGAACAGCTTAGAGGCCGCGGTGTAGCCCTGCGTGATGCCCTCGTTCAGGGTGGAAAGACCCGGATGCGCCCCATCCTCATGACTGCTCTCACGACGATCTTCGTTCTCATCCCAATGGCGGTAGGCATAGGGGGCGAGAGCCAGGGGATCATCGGGTCCCAGCTAGCCATCGTGGTTATCGGAGGCCTCATCACATCCACCCTGCTGACCCTTGTGGTCATTCCGGTGATATACAGCATTTTGCGGAAGAAAGAACCGCGAGTTTCTTCCGCCAGCAGCACCGGGACCGGATGAGGCTCTATCAGGGACGTTGAGAACGCTTTGCAGGTAGAGGCATAGAAAGCATTGAAGCGCGAGTATTCTCTGTGCTCCGGATACTTCGTCGCAAGGCAGACACGATGTTTCGATAGTGTCGGAATTCCTTGAAACAGGCCCGTCGGAATACGCCATCGTTCTTTGCGGCCCGGTGAGCCCCTGCCTGCTGTGCAGCTTGCAACGTCACCTTGCAGCGCTACGCGACAGGGTCTTGACAACCTGAACAGAATGGTAAATAGTTGGGCTAGAGAGGGCATTAAAAGAAGGGATATCTCAGTGAACGATACCAAGGTGTTCAGACACGTCGTCGGAAAGTCGACTCTAAAAGAGGGAATTACAGTCCACAAAGATTTCACGAATTGGTTTGACAGCCCGGAGGTCGGATCTAAGAGAACAATAACTTTGGTTTATGATGATAAAGAAGTTGATGTCGTTTTGCGCAGGTTGAATAACAAGGGCACACATGTGCAGATAAAGTACGAAACGGCCAATAGTAGCCGATTCAGAGGTTGGCTTGAAAGTGTCTTCGTGGCATCGAGAGACCAGACCATAGGAGAAATCCTCGAATTCCACAAAGTTTCAAGAGATGAATACTTGCTCAAACCACTCACGTTAGAAATGGTAGATGGAACGAATCTGCTCATTTCTAAAACAATTTATCATGGGGGAGCTCAGCAGATAATCCCTTACATTCCCGTTTTCAAGGAAGTTTCAGAGGTTATCAATGAAGTTGATTTCAAGGTGGGGAAAACCCAAGCATACTATAATCAGAAGCTTCGTGAAGGGTTTGCAGGCAAGGGCTGGGCGACGGACAGACCGATCATTGAACAATTGAATCTCAGATATGACCACAGGAAGGCAAATGTCCAGATTGAAGTGGAATTCGGCAACGCGCGGAGTTATTACCAGGACTATCTTAAGTTTTCGATAGCTTTCAACGAGGGAATCATTTCCCTGGGTGGACTCATAGCGCCCACCGCAGACTTTGCGAACATACTTTGTGCGACCGGTGAAGAGAATGCGTGGCAGAGGGTGAAGAAACAAGGACTCGAAGGCAAACCAACATACTCGGGAATGATGACCTACGAGAAAGCCGTTGGAGAGTTTCAGTACCTGAAGTTCATGCTGAACATGCCAATTGTCGTAATTGGCATAGACTATAAGGAATAACTCCCAGAGAGGGGACTACCTTCAAAGTCGACAACGCTATTACAGTGTCCCTAACACTTCGTTAGCCTTGGCCTTACGGAGAATCTGTTTACGCGGATGGCCGTCCAGTAGTTTGGTCTCAGCGATGTTGGTGTCACGGTACTCATCACGGCCTCGACGATGGTGTGGACGCTCTTGAAAAGGGCCGCGTCGATTCGCCTGTTTGCTCAGGGTTGTCCAGTATACTCTTGGCCACTAAGAGCCTCGGAGACGGAGCGCTTCTCCTGCGCCACCCTTGACCGGCATGCCGGGGTCACCGGCCCTTGCACCGAGTCGTTCGCCTGAGACGTGCTGGGCCAGGGCGGACGCGGCCCCTTCGGTTCCCAGGGCAGTAACAGGGTTGCCTGTGGCCTTCGGCTCCAACTTGAATACACCAGGGTCGCATGATATATTTGTTTGTCCGAGGAGGGATCGCATAGTGGTCTAGTGCGGGCGCCTGCTAAGCGCTTACCCTGGGTTTACTGGGGTCATGGGTTCGAATCCCATTCCCTCCGCCATTTCCCTTGCGATGTCTCCCGATAATCTCAAAGAAGGTACCCCCTTCGACCGTTTCCTTTCTGAAAAAGAGTTAGATGCTGAAGTACTATTTGTGGAACATCGGCTGCCAGATGAACAAGGCAGAATCGGAGCGTTTTTCTGCCCGTCTGGAAAGCCTTGGCTACGGGCCGGTCCCGGCCCCCAATGACGCCGACCTGGTTCTGCTCAATACCTGCGTAGTCCGGGGGAACGCAGAGGAAAAAGTCCGCGGCGAAATCTCCTATCTCAAGGGCATCAAGAGCAGGCGTCCGCAAATGGCCATTGCCGTTACCGGTTGTTTCGTGGAATCGGAACCGGAAAAGATGAGGGAACGCTTTCCTCACGTTGACCTGTTCTTCCCCGCAGGAGAGTTTGAAATATTCGAAGAATGGATGTCCGGGAAGGCGCCAGCCCTTAATTCATCCATTCTCTTCAGGGGTCCCGGAACTGTCGCTCCGGCAGTCCAAGTGCCCATCATTCGAGGATGCAACAACTTCTGTTCCTACTGCATAGTCCCTTTCCGCAGGGGCCGCGAAAGAAGCCGCGTTCCCGTGGAGATAGCAGCAGAGGTCCAGGCACTGGTTGAGAGAGGGGCCAAAGAGGTGACCCTTCTCGGCCAAAACGTCAACTCCTACGGCCGTGATCTCGAGGATGTCACTGGCCTTTCGGGACTGCTCTCAGAAATCAATGGCATTCCTGGTCTCGAGCGAATCAGGTTTCTCACCAGCCACCCGAGGGATGTCGACAGACAATTCGCCCTCGCTTTGTCGTACCTGACTAAGGTCTGCGAATGGATAAACCTTCCTGTCCAGGCCGGTGATGACAGGGTCTTGCAGGCGATGCGCAGGGGCTACACCGTGGAACACTACCGGAATCTGGTGGGGGAACTCAGGTCATCAGTGCCCGGGATCGCCATAAGCACTGACGTCATTGTGGGGTTCCCCGGTGAGACAGACATCGAGTTCACTCATACGATGGACCTGCTCTCAGAAATGCGTTTCGACACAGTCCATGTGGCCACCTATTCGCCTCGTCCTGGAACGCTGGCGGCCCTCACTATGCCGGATGATATTCCGGCTGAGGAGAAAAGCCGCCGGCTTCAGGCAGTCGAGGCCTTGCAGGAAGGCATAGCCTCCGAACTGAATCAAGGGCTCATAGGCCGGACACTCGAAGTCATGGTCGAACGCAGGAGCAAAGGCAAATGGGAAGGGCGCACCCGCACCAATAGACTGGTTTTCGTGAACGAAGATGCTGACCTGATACGTCAACTGGTGAAGGTGGAAATAACAAGCGCCAGCCCGTGGTCCTTGCAGGGCAAAATGGCGCTGAAGACCGAGGTGGCAGCGCGATGACTCCGGGAAAAAAACTTGACGTCGTCGAGCGCCCGGCAGAAGAGCTGGCTTCCCTGCGGTCTCAGATATTCGAACTCAAATCGCACATGCAGGCGGTAATCGTCGCCCACAATTACCAGCACCCCGAGGTACAGGACATCGCGGACTTCGTCGGCGATTCGCTGGAATTGGCGCGGAAGTCGACTCAGTTGGAGGCGAGGGCGATCATCTTCTGCGGTGTGCATTTCATGGCGGAGACAGCGGCCATACTTAACCCTGACAAGAGCGTCTATCTGGCCCACGGCACGGCGGGATGTCCCATGGCAGATATGATCGATGCCAGGGAACTCAGGGTCTGGAAAAGCAGGTACCCCTCTGCGGCTGTGGTCTGCTACATTAACACTACCGCCGAGGTCAAGGCGGAAAGCGATATCTGCTGCACCTCGGCGAACGCCGTCAAAATTGTGGAATCTCTCCCGCGGGACGAGGTGCTTTTTGTGCCGGACGAGAACCTGGGGCGGTTTGTGGCTGCCCGGACAACCAAAAAGGTGATGTTCCATTACTATCCCGGCTACTGTGTGACTCATGCACGCCTGAATGCCGAGCAGGTAAGACTGGCGAAAAGCCTTCACCCGGAAGCCCCTGTAGTAGTACATCCCGAGTGCAAGCCGGAAGTAGCGGCTCTGGCCGACGCGGTCCTCAGCACCTCTCAGATGCTCAGGTTCTGCAAAGATAGCCCCGCCCGGAGCTTCCTTATCGGCACTGAAATGGGACTCATACACCGGTTACGCAAAGAAGCCCCGGATAAGGAGTTTTTCCTCATATCCAACGGGCTGATATGCCCCAACATGAAGAAGACCACCCTGGACAGCGTGCTTGACACCATGCGATCAAAGAAGAACCTCGTGTCCGTACCCGAAGAGACGAGGACCAAAGCCAAACGCGCGGTTGACCGCATGCTCGAGATAGTTTAGGCTTGGCGCAGGGGGCAGGAATGGCTGCTTACGACTATGTCATCATCGGCAGCGGTATCGCCGGGCTTTATACCGCTCTCCTGGCCAAGGAAAAGGGCAAAGTCCTCATCATCACCAAAGGGAGCATCGCTGAGTGCAATACCCAGCACGCGCAAGGGGGCATAGCCGCAGCCATAGGCCAGACAGATTCGCCGGAATTGCACTATCGGGACACTATGGCTGCCGGAGCAGGCCTTTGCGACGAAGAGGCGGTGCGGATACTTGTTGAAGAAGGCCCTCAGCGCATCGCTGATCTTATCAACTTCGGCGTCCCGTTCGATACTGCCGAAGGGAAGATAGCCCTCACCAGAGAGGCTGCCCACAGCGTACCACGGATACTCCATGCCGGAGGAGACGCCACCGGGGCCCACATCGAGGAGACCCTGAGCCGCCGTGTCCGATATTCAACGATAATCGTGTTAGAACACTGCCTGGCTACCGATGTTGTTGTGGAAAAGGGCCAGGTTACCGGGGTGCGGGCCATCGACCTTCGCGGCGGGTCAATAGAGAATTTCGAATGCCGCAATGTCGTGCTGGCGACAGGCGGCGCAGGCAGAATGTTCAAATACACCACGAATTCGGAGGTGGCCACAGCCGACGGCATTGCTCTTGCCTATAAGGCAGGTGCTGAGATAACCGACGTCGAATTCTTCCAGTTCCACCCCACCGCGCTCAGGCTGCCCGGGGTTGCCCCCTTCCTCATCTCGGAGGCAGTCCGTGGAGAGGGAGGTGTACTCAGGAACGTGGAAGGCGAACGATTCATGCCCAACTACACCCCAAAGGCAGACCTGGCTCCCCGTGATGTCGTGGCGCGCTCCATCGTGTACGAAATGAGGAAGACGAGCAGCGATAGGGTTTTTCTGGATGTGACCCACCTGCCAGCCCAGACGATTCTCATCAGGTTCCCCAACATCTATCAGTTTTGCATGGACCATGGTCTTGACATTACCAGGGGGCTGATACCCGTAGCACCCGCTGCACACTACATGATGGGTGGAGTCCGGACCAACGTTTGGGGCGAGACAAACATTCGAGGTCTGTTCTCGACGGGAGAAACGGCTTGTACCGGCGTGCACGGCGCCAACCGGTTGGCATCGAATTCCCTCCTGGAGGTACTCGTGTTTGCCAGGAGGATCGTTGACAAGTCCTTCGACAAGAAACGACGCGCCCAACCAGCATTGGCCCACGTAGAACAGTATCAATCTGTGCCCGAAAGGTCTGGTATATCGGGCATTCCTCCTATTGGCCTCTTTGCCCTCCAATCGGTGATGTGGGAAAGGGTGGGGATTATTCGTTCCGGAGAAACTTTGCAGACTGCTGCCGAAACCCTGGCGGCATGGGAAAAGGGCCTCACCAACGCAACTGACCGGTCCACTTACGAGCTTAACAATCTTGTCTTGGCGGGCAGGCTGATGACGGAGGCGGCGTTGGCCCGCAAGGAAAGCCGCGGGGCGCACTTCCGCACCGACCACCCCAAACCGTCTCGAAGATGGCTGCGCCACATGGTGTTCCGCAGGCAATCCGCCTGATTTTCGATGCATGTTAGGAGGCATCCGTGGACTACTTTGATATCCAGATAGGGAAGATAGTGAGACGCGCCCTGGAAGAAGACCTGGGGTGGGGTGACGTGACCACTGACAACCTTGTCCCCGACGATATCGAAGCAGAGGCGTCCCTCATAACCAGGCAGCCGGGGACCGTCTGTGGGGTGGGTGTGATGAAGAAGGTCTTCGCAGGGGTTGATCCTCAGCTTGCGGTCGAGATTGTCCTGCAGGACGGTCGGGAAATGTACCCCGACGATGTCATTGCCTGTATCAGGGGAAAGGCAAGCAGCATTCTGCGGGGTGAGAGGGTTGCCCTCAACTTCGTCCAGCGCATGAGCGGCATAGCCACGGAGACGGCCCGCTATGTCGCGGCAATAGCCAATCTTTCAGTCCGGATTGCGGATACCCGGAAAACAGTCCCGGGACTGCGGGTGCTGGACAAGTATGCGGTGAGTGTGGGAGGAGGAGTCAACCACCGCATGCATCTGGGCGATGGAGTCCTGGTCAAAGATAACCACCTGTCAATCCTGAGTGCCAGGGGCATACCCCTGCCTGAAGCCGTACGCCGGGTGCAACGCAGTTCACCTCGCATACTGAACGTCGAAGTTGAGGCCAGGACTGTTGAAGAGGCAGAAGCTGCGGCTGATGCCGGGGCTGACATAATATTGCTGGATAACATGGATACTGAGACCATGAAACGGGCAGTGAAGGCGGTAGGGAGGAGGTCTCTGCTGGAGGCCTCCGGGGGAATGACGTTAGACAGGGTCAGGAAGGTGGCCGAGTCCGGGGTTGATTTCATATCGGTGGGGGCCTTGACCCACTCTGTAAAGGCCATGGATATGGCATTGGATATAAGGGTACTGCAGGGGGGAGCCCAGTCCCCCCTGCAAGGCAAGGCAGCTACTTCCTGATGGACGGTCTCTTCTCCAGAAGAGAAATCAAGAAAGTCAGATTGCCGTGGATGTTAATCTTCCCGCCCGGCCCTTCGCTTACCTGGAAGACCTCTTCATTGAACTTTTCCAGCAGCTTCGGGTCTTTCCGCATGCGTATGGCGTGATAGGCTTCCATATAGTGCGGCCCCATTGGCACCCCGCCCAGACCTTCTTGATGAAACGCCAGCACGGCCTCTGTCCCGCGCACTTCCTCGAACCCCGCCCCTTTTATGGTGTTGTCGATTTGTTCTGCACTGAAGAATCTGTATCCAGGGTGCGCCGCCTGGAAGGTCTGCGTCAGGATATCGCGTAGCTTTTCATCTGCGGGCCCGACCGGTTCGCACAGCATCAGGTGCCCATCTGCTTTCAGGACGCGTTTGATCTCTTTCAGCCCCTTCAGAGGGTCTTCGAAACTCTGCAATGCCCTCACGCAGAATGCAAGGTCGAAGGCCGAATCGCAAAAGAACAGCTCCCCTCCATGGCCCTTAATAGGGAAGTAGTTGGTCAGACTGACTGCCTTCTCCTTGGCTACACGGAGCATGGCGTCCGAAGATTCGATGCCGAAGATGCACCCCCCGGTTATCTTGTGCGCCAGGGCGTGGGCCAGGTTTCCCGTCCCTGTACCGACATCGAGCACGAGCTCATTGCCTTGAGGTGCCGTGAGAGTGAAAATCTCCGGAAACAATACGCTGGTGAATTGTCCGTGCGACATCAGGTGGTCCATTTCAAGGGCTTGCTCATAGGTCATATCATTGTCTGCCATTGTTTCAAAGCCTCCTCCTGAAACCTTTCTGGCCTGGTCCGAGGGAACGGGACAGTAGGCCTAAGAATATTATCGCACTGGTTTTCGGTTTCTGGTGTCTCAGGATTGGGATGGACGCGTCTATTCCCTGTTGGAATGGAATCGGGGCGGAACGAAGACAGCACTGGACAGTGTGTGAACTTTAACTCTGCCAGCGTGGCTCAGAAGGCGTTCTCAGGCTGCTACGAAGAGGTGTTGAACAACGGCAATCTCATACATCAGCATCATACCGAAGGCGATGCTCACGGCGCCTGCGGTAGCCTGAATAATGCGGTTAGCTTTCGGGATTCGGCCAGATGCCGAAAAGGGAAGGCTGATTACGATCGAAATGGCGCTCATGCTGAGGATGGTGCCTAGTCCGAACAGGGCCATATAGGTTATGCCATGCCAGGCCGAGTTGATGCTTGCCAGTGCCAGGAGCATTAACGCTGCGCTGCCAGCCAGTCCGTGGACAGTACCCACTACATAAGACTTCAGACGAAAGAACGGCTTTGCGGCCTTCCGCGCATTTTCCAGGGCGTGTTCGCCGGGCTTGATGCCAGCTATCAACAGCTTGCCCCAGCTTTGCAGGCGCCGACCCTGGTGGTGAACGTGTCCTGCGGATTCCTCATGAAAATGGAAGTGGCGGTGTTCTGACGGCTCATCCTGGCCATGGTGGTGCGGGTGCACGTGGACCTTGCGGCGCCGGAAATTCCAGAATGTCTGAATGCCGAGAGCCGTCAACATGACGCCCACGAGGAATTCGAAGAAAAGGGAGTATTGTTCCGGAACGCGAACTCTGAGGAACAAAAGGGTGCCGCCGGCCAGCAGCAGCGTGGTTGTGTGCCCAAGGCCCCACGAGACCCCTATCCAGATGGCGCGCAGGGGGTTCTTGTACTCGCTGACAATCGTGGTCACTGCAACCAGATGGTCAGGGTCAAAGGCATGCCTTATTCCCAGAATCAGACCCAGCAGTAGAACTTCCCAAAGCGACATCGTCCCCGGACCTCTACTCTCGAATTACCGCAGATGCTTCTCATGAGGCTGTCGCCATCTCTCTCAAAAGAGAGTGGACTTGTTTGCCGTTACCGCGTCAGCGGTTCAACCGTGATCTTGTGGTGTCCGATGTCCACGAGCTTCACGCGGCCTTTTACCTTTTTCCCCTGGCCCAACAGGTCGCGGAAGGTGATCTCGTCGCCGTGGACCTCCATCACCTCCACGTCCTTCATGATCTCGGTCTCGCCCCCGGCGTTCAGCATAAACGCGTTTGCTTCACACATCGTCTAGTCTCCCTGGTGGGCGCATTCTGAACAATGGCCAAAAATTGCCAGATGTCTGAGGTCGGCGCGAAAGCCGTATTTCTTTCGGAGTTGTTCCACCAGCGGTGACAGATCGGAGTCGGCGGTATCGATTGTCAGGCCACATTTCTGGCATATCAGGTGGTGATGCCGGCCATGGTCAGCAAAATGGTAACTCAGCCTTCCGCCGCCGAGGTCTGTCTCGGTAACCAGGCCGAGCTTATTGAGCAATTCCAGGGTACGGTAAATGGTGGAAATATTGGCGTAAGGATACTTCGACTTGACCCTAGTGCAAATGTCGTCTGCGGTGGCGTGGCCGGCGCAATCCCGGACCGCCTCCACAACCATCATTCGCTGCGGGGTGAGGCGGTATCCCTGCTCCTGGAGCACTGCAATAGGGTCCTTTGGTATAAATTTCACCTTCGTGTCCATCGTTAACAATCGTACCAGAGAATGCTTCTTGTTGCAACTAGTCGCAATTACGTGTGGTGGCAGTACGTTCTGAGGGGGGCGAACACAGGAACCTTAATATCCTCCGTCAGGGGGGCAGGGTGAGGGCAGACCGGCATTCCTGGGAATCCCCTCCGGGCAGCCTGCCACTTCTCTCGTTTGTGCCGTGTGGTTGCGGAACTTCGTCCCTGTGGCCTATAATTCGGATTAAGCAGGCGCCCGCCTGCCCATGGTTTCCGTGGGCGGTTAGCTCAGCCCGGCCTAGAGCGCTGCGTTGACATCGCAGAGGCCACTGGTTCGAATCCAGTACTGCCCACCATTAGCAGAAGTTGGCTGGCCTCAGATAGCCGCACCTATTTGTTGAACGGCGTAAGTGCTTGCAGAATATTGTAGCAGAAGATTATGCAGATGATGACGGGGAGGAGATGAAGGCGGAGACGGTGCCATGAGGTCAGTCGTTCGTGACGTTTGCCGAACCGTCGGCAGCTATCCTTATTCTCGCAGGCTGTTCTCTTGTTGCCCAACAACATCTGCGCGGACGCCGGCCTCTCAGTCTTTCACCACCTCAACAGCCAAGTCTTCGTCGGCAACGAAGATGAAGTACAATTCTATTGCTCTGTGCTCGAACGAGAAAAGCATAAGGTGGCAGCAAGATGATCGGGGCGATTGCCGGAGATATCATAGGTTCCTCTTACGAATTCCGTCCGACCAAGACTACCGACTTTGATCTGTTTGCGCCAGGCTCTGAATTCACAGACGATACCGTTCTTACCGTAGCGGTTGCTGACTGTATTCTGCATGGCAAGGAATATGCAGCGACGTTCAAGGAATACGGGAACAAATATCGCAATGCAGGATATGGCAGCAAGTTTCTCAACTGGGTGGGCAGTAATACCCTTGCCCCTTACAACAGCTACGGCAATGGCTCAGCGATGCGTGTGAGCCCGGTAGGCTTTGCCTTCTCCAGCCTGGACGCAGTGTTGCGGGAAGCTGAAAGAAGCGCCGCGGTAACCCATAATCACCCTGAAGGGATCAAAGGTGCCCAGGCTACTGCCTCAGCCATCTTTCTGGCCAGAGAGGGAGAAAGCAAAGAGGCTATTCGCAAGTATGTTGAGGCAACCTTCGGTTATGACCTGCACCAGACAATCGAGGAGATTCGCCCAATGTACACGTTTGACGAAACCTGTCAGGGGTCAGTGCCACAGGCAATCATCGCCTTTCTTGAATCTTACAGCTATGAAGATGCGGTCAGGCTGGCAGTATCGCTTGGGGGTGATAGTGACACTCAGGCTTGCATAGCCGGAGGTATTGCCCAGGCGCATTACGGGCACGTCCCCGACTACATTGCCGAAGAAGCAAGAGGAAGGCTGAACCCGGAAATGCTGGAGATAGTCGACCGGTTCGATGACAAATACGGCGTCCACCAAGTGCGGAATCGCCCCACCACGCAATCTTGACTAATCCCACTTGCCAACGGGCTTCAGGACAAGCTTGCGCATCCTAGCCCGGCCATCAAACTCCCAGCCCAATCTTCATGAGCTTCTCAATGCTGAGTCTGGTTTTGCTGTGGAAAACACCCGGTATGTCCAGAGAAGGGCTGGATGGCTTCGTCGCCGTCAAGATCGTCAGATACCGTGGAATCAGGTCAACCAGTTGCTCTTGGTAAGGGAACTGCTCATAGGCAATGCGAATCGGAGTCATGATGCCGGACCCAGGAAAAGGGTCTTCTACGTTATTCCAATTGTTTGCAAGCTCCATTATTTCCTTGGTGGCCACTGACTGTCCCCCAGCCCGATTATGGTTCCTGATGGCCATTCGTACTGTAGCAGCCAAACCGTGGTGGGTAACCATCGCGAATCGAGTTCGAGGAAACCCGGCGAAAGTGTCCGCAAAGGGCTCCTGGTGCAAGGTTTGTTATTCTTATCCACATAATGGCTCATCGCCGCACACTTCAGAATGACTTCCACAGGGTTGTACTGCTAAACTTGTGTGCGGAAGCGACCAAGGGGGATCATTGGGTCTGTCATGCTACTCACTCCTGAGATAGGAGAAGATGAGAGATCTGCCTTGGCACTGCTGTGTGGTCCTACTCGTACTCAACGGCGATAGCAATTGCTGCCGCAATCTCATCCATAGCAGCGGGTGGCAGCATTCCCAGTCTCTTGACGAATCGTTCGGTGTCAACGCCTCTGACTTGAAGGGCGTCGGCTGCAGACACATAAGTGAGCCCGTTCGCCAGGTCAGGTTCTATCTTCACGTGCCAGAAGTTGCCAGCGAAGGCATCTTTCCACTTGGTTATCGGCACCACGACTCTTATCGGCAATATGCCAACTCCGTCCGAACTCACGACAACCGCTGGTCGGATCTTCTTGATCTCTGTGCCCAACGTGGGGTCAAAGTTGACCAGCCATACCTCTCTGCGCTTGGGAGGCTTAATATTCAATCACGTCGCCTCCCTGTAGCTCTCTCCTCTCGGTGTCTTGCTCGTAGTGCTTGGCCATCTTTCTGGCCTGCTCGGCGAGGATGCGCCTCCGTTTTTCCGCCGGCAACTTCATGAAGGCACGTCGTTCTACTACGGAAAGCGGCTCTTCCAAGGGGACCGAATCTCCTAGCAACTTCCTGGCATCTTGTCGGCTCAACAGGCCTTCACCAACCAGCCGGAGTGCACTCCTTTCCAACCAATGAGGCTTCTCGGAGGGCAAGGGGTTTGGCTCGTGTTTCCGCCAACTGCGCCTGTTGATTTCAATGCACCAGCGCTTGTAGTAGGACTCGGTTATGATGTCCAGGTCCCGGAGCCGGTACAAGAGCGCCTGGATGCTCAATCCGAACCGCTTCTTGAGAAGCACAAGCTCTTCCGACTGTATGAGCGCCCGCTTGGATCCAACCGCCCGGCGCAAGTCATCGGCTGGGGCGAGCAAGGCCCCACCAAAGCGGAAGGCCGCCTTTTCTTCATCAACGTCTTCGGAGATGTCCAACACAAAGTGGCCAAGTTCGTGTGCCAAGTTCAGTCGCTGGCGTTCGCCCGGCACGCCGCTTCGGGTAACGACCGCAGCCGCCTTGGGTCTCCGGTCTGCGTCATAGGCAATCGCGGCTATGCCGTCGAATCCCTCACCGGCTTCCACTTCCAGTACACTCATGAAGTGGTCCTCCAGCGTTGAGGTGAGGTCAGAGATCGGATTGATCCCCAACTGCCACATGGCACGGAGCTGTCCGGCGGCAACCTCCGTTTCCTCCAGGCTCCGGACCGGTAGTGCCTTTATCGGAATCGAAGAGCCATCAGTTTGTCCGGCCAACTCCTGCAATCGGACCCGTTCTTCCAACGATTGCTCAACAATGCTCTCGACCCGGGCACGATCTCTCTTCAGAAGACCCGAGGTCCTCCGGTAGGCGATGAACTCGACTGTTACTGATGGCTCGCTAAGCAGGTCGGTGGCCTTTACGCCTAGGGCGGCAGCCAACTTGCCCAGAACCACAGGAGACGGCTGCGCCTTGTCAAGCTCATACTTTGAGAGGGCCTGCTTCGTGACGATGCCTCCCATTTTGGCTGCTAGCGCATCCAAGGAAAGGTTGCGTGAGAGGCGGATTTGCCTTAGACGTTTGCCGATCATAGCGCTCCTCGCATCTTTCGTTTTTCTATCTCTAGTTGACAACTATACGCGCTCCAGTGTCATATGTCAACCAGCATCAAGGTTGAGGAGTTCAGCCATTGGCAGACAAGAAGAGATGCCGGATGGAGGCCATCAGCCGCTTTCCCTCGAATTTCAGTTCGGGAACTGTCTGGTACGGCCTACCGCACAGGACTCTATCAGGGACCTTTCCCCGGATGTAGGACAATCGGGAAAGACAGGCCAAAAGTTCTGGCTATTATGCAGAATGGCCCACCAGGTCCTGCAAGAACTGCCTGCCATTGGACTCCTATCTTCCGGTCGGGACGACTGTCAGATGTGCACACCTCTCCCGGACAACCCTTTGGATGAACCTGGTTTTCGCTGAGCAAGAGAGAAGCACGGGTATGCCCGGCATCGTGTGGTCGAAACGGTTTTCGTGCAACCGGGGCGAGCGAAGTGGGCGCTACCCCGGGGGAACGGGCGGGCAAATCCCGAAATTCGAGAAACAAATGCCTTTTTCTCGTATCTGGCCAAACGTGGGAATTGATCCCAAAAAGGGCGATTTTCAATTGGGTCTCAGCTATGGCGACAAACCAAAACAAATGGTTTTTGGGGCAATTCAATTAGGTTTTGCGGGCGGGGGACGGTTCCAGGACTGGTTTGGCCAGGGATGGCGCTCCGACGATCACGGGCGGAGGGCGCCGGTGGCGACTTCGGGCTTGAGGGAATCGGAGGCATGAACGCAGAGCGCCAGGCTCATGCAGTAGTCGAGATGGCCTCGCCAACGGTGGTAGTACTCGCAGAACTGAGTGTACTGATAGCCGTCGGGATGTTTCCCTTTGTACTCCAGCCGCAGCTCAATCAGCGTCAGGTTTACGTTACGGTAGCGGCGCAGTTCGTCGTAGATGTATCTGCAGTCCGGCGGCGGGCGACGGACCGTGATGGGCACATGCTCGGTGGGGAACAAGCGTGCCTCAAGCTCTGTTTCGGTGAGATCCGCCGCATCGGGCCAGGTCAATCCGGCCCCTCTTGCGTGTTCCGGCGAAAGTGACGTCCATCTCGCTCCAAAGTGTT